>Ga0209658_1001759_pt1 | contig 12562 bp, 3 predicted proteins | sample SaaInlV_150m_DNA_6_FD_184656 | JGI IMG/M metagenome (GOLD analysis project Ga0209658, IMG submission 184656) | Marine microbial communities from expanding oxygen minimum zones in the Saanich Inlet - SI037_S4LV_150m_DNA (SPAdes) (version 2) | ecosystem: Environmental > Aquatic > Marine >...
CCAAATTCATCCTCTGTTACAGCATCGCTTGCTGTTATTTTTTTTATTTCGTTTCCAGTAACAACATCGAATATATAAGCACTACCACTACCACTGCCATGATCATCTGTCCATCTGGCGCCTACTATAACATAATTACCTGAAATAGCGAGCTTTTCACCAAAATAATCACTAGCAGCTGCGTCACTAGCAGTTAGTTTGTGGAGTTGAGTTCCAGAAGTAACATCGAAAATATAAGCACTACCACTAGCACTACCATCATCATCATCGTAAATTGATCCTACAATTGCATAATTACCATTAATAGCAACTCTTCGTCCAAATTGATCTTCAGCTGATGCATCACTAGCAGTTAATTTATGGAGTTGAGTTCCGGCAACGACATCGAAAATATAAGCACTACCACTATTATTAGCAGTATCATCATCGTAAACTGACCCTACAATTGCATAATTACCAGAAATGGCTACTTCCATTCCAAAATTATCACCAGCAGCGGCATCACTAGCAACCAGTTTGTGGAGTTGGATCCCGGTGTTTACGTCGAAAATATAAGCACAACCACTATCGTTACCACCATCATCACAACCTTTTGCCCCTGCAATAGCATAATTACCTGAAATAGCGACTCTCATTCCAAAATAATCATTGGCCGCCGCATCACTAGCGGTTAATTTATGGAGTTGAGTTCCAGTAGTCACATCGAAAATATAAGCACTACCACTAAGATTACCGTCATCATCATTTCCATAACTCCCTACTATAGCATAATTACCATCGATACCTACTTCGTTTCCAAAATAATCACTAGCAGCGGCATCATCAGCGACGAGTTTGTGAAGTTCAGTTCCAGTAGTAACATCGAAAATATAAGCACTACCACTACTAGATCCATCATCATCATTGTTATGAGATCCTATTATAGCATAATGACCGGAAATGCTTGCACTATTTCCAAAATAATCACCAGCAGCTGCGTCACTAGCAGTAATTTTGGTTTCTTTGCCAAATGAAAAATCTTTACCAACACTTAAATTATCCAAAATATTTGATTTACTTACAATTGCGTCGGTGGTAATTGCGTCAGATACAACGGTTCCATTCACTATCAAATTTGGACTATCATTTGTTATTTTTAAAAAAGAATCATTAGGACCGAAAATGTAAGCACTGCCTGACCATCCGGTGTTTGGTGGCACATTTTTAGCAAATGCTCCCACAACAGCGTAACCACCAAAAATACCAACACTATTTCCAAAATAATCACCAGCAGCAGCTTCACTTGTTGTTATTTTTTTTATTTGAGTTCCAGTAGTAACATCGAATATATAAGCACTACCACTACCAGAACCGTGATCATTATCTCTATATGAACCTACTACAGCATAATTACCATGAATGGCGACACTATATCCAAAATAATCACCCGATGCTACATCACTCGCTGTGAGATTATGCAGTTGTGCTCCAGTAGTAACATTAAATATATAAGCATTTCCATTACCGGAGCTATTCTGTGCTCCTACAATAGCATAATTACCATCTATATCTACACTATATCCAAAATTATCATTATTCCCCCATGGACCAAGAAGTTTATGAATTTGTGTTCCAGTAGTAACATTGAAGATGTAAGCACTACCACTATATACATTAGTGACATAATCACTTTTCGCACCCACTATAGCATAAACACCTGAAATAGCGACACTATGTCCAAAATTATCGTTACTATCACCACCAGTTATTTTGTGGAGTTCGGTTCCCGTTGTAACATTAAAAATGTAAGCACTCCCACTTTGACTTCCAAGATCATCATCTTGATAAGCCCCTACTATTGCGTAATTACCTGAAATGGCAACACTAAATCCAAAATAATCATTAGCAACACCATCATCAACTGTCAATTTATGTACTTGGTTTCCAGTTGTAACATCAAAAATGTACGCACTACCCGTAAAATTTGATGGATCACAATGAGCCCCTATGATAGCATAATTACCATCAATACCTACAGACGATCCAAGCCACATATCAGCAGCAGCATCATCAGCGACGAGTTTGTGGAGTTCGGTTCCAGTAGTCACATCAAAAATATAAGCACTACCACTACGGAAACCATTCGCGTCATCATATACCGCACCTACTATAGCATATTTACCATTTGTATCAACCGATTTTCCATATTCATCATTGGACCCCAAATCACTAGAATTAATTTTGGTTTCTTTGCCAAATGAAAAATCTTTACCGACATTTAACCCATTCGATGTAATGGTTCCTTTCACATCTAATGTTGATCCAGGAGTCGTTGTTCCAATTCCTACCTTCGATTCCCTATATATATTTTCACCACTAATTCCCCAATTACTAAAAATTCTTTCATTGCCAGACGCATCTTTTAACGTTCCGTTCAATTTCAAATCACCACTGATTTTAGTATTACCATTTACAAATAATTTATTTGTTATATCAGCACTTGTATCGCCAATGGTTACTGAACTATTCCTATATAAATCAACTGAAGTTCCACCATATGATTCTGTTTGTAAAACACCGAATAATTCTATTTGACCAATCATCGCTCTGGAATCGGAAGAACCTGATAAATTTAATACGCTTATTCTGTAATAACGGAATGGCCCTTGAGTTTGAGTTAAGTTCCAGGTGGCCGAATTATTCGACCAACTTGGGTTTTCAACATGTTCTATAGTTGTCCAATTTGTTCCGTCTAAACTTCCTAATAAGTAAAAATTACTTGGACGTCTTCCCAGATACCCACTAGCATGATTCATTGAAAATGAAGTTATTAATGTGTTTTGTCCTATATCGATCTCACCCCAATCACCGGATAATGTAGTAGTTCCATCAATATTCTCAGTTATATCAGTGATGCCATTGTACTCATATGGAGAATTATTATTATAGTTACTACCTGCACCAATCCATCCCCAATCACCGTTCGAGGATATTCCATCAAAAGCAAATTCAAAGTTACTGTATGCACCACTAATAGAAGATTGATTATAAATTTGTCCAGTAAGAGTTCCACCAGCAGTTGATTTCAAACCAATATCATAAGGAGTAGCTATTAAAACGAAAACACCATTTGGTTCTTGTCTTTCCCAATTACTGGCACCAAATACAGTACCATCACCAATATCTTCTCTTTCTACAGTTGTAATTGCGTTTGGAAATGTTCTTTGTTGTGCCATCATTTGTATTGGATTTCCACTGCTATCTACTATAGCACCGGATAATCGAATATCACCATTTATATCCAGAGGATATCTAGGTTTACCGCTACCATCACCACCACCATTTATCTCTAATCCAATTCCTAAACGTCCATCATGAAAACCTGTTCTATGCGTCATATATTAATAAATAAGTTTATTTTATTTATTAATTCATATTAAACAACAACTTCATCAGTTGGTGTATTTTCTAATTCTGTAAGCCTGGCTAAAACTGTTTCTAATGTTGATTCTAATGTGGTTACTTTATTATCTAATGTGCTTACTTTATTTTCTAAAGCAGCATTTTTGGTTTTTAATTCGGCTATTTCTGCATTATCTGCTTGTTGTGCTTTATGTAGTTCCTGTGTGGCGGCTATATTGTAACAGAAAATATCACTATAATTTAAATAAATTCTGGTTGGTCCTATCTTAAATACTTTTTTTTTAATGGGGTTTCCATGTGAATCTATCATAACATTCCCACTTTCATCATACACTTCTTCTTTGCCCTTTAAGCGTTCTCCATATTCTTCTCCATGAACCGCGTGTGCCAATTCTGGAATTGTTTTTACTTGTTGTGCTATTATACCAATTTCATAATCGTAATCCTTTTTTGTTACTTCATTACCTGATTGGTCTTTAATTGGTATTCCACTATTATCTAATATATAATTATGATCATAATCATGCATTTTAATAGATTTAAAATATCCTTTAACGTCTAATTTATTAATTGTATCCAAAGCATTTGTTATGTTTGTTTCATTATTTTTTATACGGTCATCACTACCAATCCAACTTCTATTGTTGGTTATGGTTCCGCTTGTGCTACACATCCATTTTCCATTGCCGTCCCAATCTGGGTTATAGTCATCACCATCATCAAGACATATCATAAACTTTGTTTCATGACTGGATGATTCAGTGCTACCAATAAACCAACATTCATTGGTATTACCAATGGAGTACCGATTAGCAAAAGAAATGCCACAATCGTCTCTATCGCTGGACGAGCTCTGTCCACCACGTAATTTAAGTTGCAAATCACCAGCATATGAAAATATGGATGTAGCACCATCCACGTGTAAAGGGGCAGCTGGGTCCGTCGTTCCAATTCCTACATTTCCCTGAGCAGTTATTCGCATCCGTTCTCTTGGATATTGTCCTAAAGAAATATTATCAATAGTGCTTAATGCTGTATAAAAAGTAATATCACTAGTTCTAACAGCACTAGCATAAGTATATGTCCCAGGTCTATCCGTAAAACATATAGCAGCGGTACAACCACCAGTATTTCCCGGCCCCGAGAACAATGGATCAGTATTTCTTCTCACAGCATTTGTCCTTGCGTAATAGGTTAATACTGGATATATAGCAGGCGATGCGGCACCATTATGATTACCATCTCCAATTCTAATATGACTGTCAGAGTGACTCCCGGTACGTGTTACTTCCAATCTTGCGTATGGACTCGTCGTTCCAATTCCTACATTTCCTCCATTAAAATATGTATTACCATTACTATTTATAACGATGCTTGGTGTAGCCTTTGTAGTTGAATTTTGATAAAGTGAAATAGCACCTGAATTAAAATTTGACGAAGTGCCCAAAGAAACCATATCATAACCACCGGAATTTTTAACGTGTAAAATATCTTTTACTTCACCAGCAGCACTATTATCATAAACCTCTAATATACTTCCTGGACTCGTCGTTCCAATTCCTACATTTCCATTACTTTTAATATATAATCGGTCACTACCATTAACTTGAATTTTAAATGTGTTAGCGTCAGGAAATCCAAATAATGTATCTGGATCTCCATTATGTGTAATATAACTATTTATGTAAATACTGCTAGTTTGTAAGTAAGTTGCGTTCTCGAAGTAAGTGGTATTCATAAAACGAGCATTTCCCCAAACATCTAATTTGTAGCCAGCATCGGAATTGTGTGATCCAATTCCTATTTTATCAGCACTCAGGGTTCCATCAATAGATATATCACCACCATCACCCGTTAATAAAATTGTAGCACTATTTCCACTGTCTTTCACTTCTAAATCCCTGAAATTTCCTTGTCTTGAAGCTGAAATAAAATTAGTTCCTCCAACAGCATAGTTTTGTGCACTAATAGTATGTGCTGTAACAGTATTGTCTTTCAATAAAACACTATCTATAGTTACACCCGAACCACTTGTTTTCTCACCTATTGTATCTGTCGATAATGTTCCATCTATAGATATATGACCACCGTCACCCGTTAATAAAATTGTAGCACTATTTCCACTGTCTTTCACTTCTAAATCCCTGAAATTTCCTTGTCTTGTTGCTGAAATAAAATTAGTTCCTCCAACAGCATAGTTTTGAGCTGTAACGGTATGTCCTGTAACATTTCCAGTTAATGTTAAATCACCATTTATGTTGACTGGTTTATTGAAATCTATAACTGTATCATTCCAACCAATTGTTGCAGCAGTTGAAGCAGCAGTTCCAACTTTTAAATTTAAATTAGCAGAACCATTAGGCGCTATTATATCTAAATTAGCATGAGTTCCTGAACCAATAACTTCAAAATCACCTCCACCGACAACATTTGTTTGATTGGTCATTAAACCTGACATATCTGGGTCAACACTTTCCAATGTCTGACCTTGTAATGTAGTATCTCCAGTAGCCCCACTACTTGTTCCACCACCGCCTCCACCCCCACCAGAACCATCACCTAAAGAACCCCATGCTTCAGTACCTGTATCACCACTAAATCCTTCAAATTTCCCGGTAGTTGTATTATATCGCATCATACCAGGTTCAACATTTAAACCTGCTGGTCGTTGTGATGTAAAACCAGATGGTAATTTTATTGCGTCTGATGTATTTATATAAACTGCAACTTTTGGATCACTTTTTGCAATTCCTAATCTTCCATTAAAAAAACCTACATTAGATGTCATATAATAAATATTTATATTTTAATAATAGTTATTATATTCGTTACAATCCCAAATGTGATTTTAAAGCATTTAACATTGTTTTCATTTCTTTTAATTCATTTTTTAATTCAGCTATTTCTGCTTTATCTGCTTGTTGTGCTTTATGTAGTTCCTGTGTTGCTTGAATATGGTAGCAAAATAAATTATTATAATTTAAACTTAATTTAGTGGGAACTTGTTTTTTGCTTGTATTGATAACAATAATATTTCCACTTTCATCTAATATTGGTTCTCCTGAAGGGTCTTTTTCAAATTCTTGTATAATTTTTTCTTCATATTCTTCTCCATTTACAAATTCAGCAAATTCGGTAATATTACGAACATCTTGAGCAATAAATCCAACTTCTATAAAATAATCATTTTTATATTGTAATGAATTGCCGCTATTATCTAAAGGCTTTTCATTATCATCTAATGGAAAATTATGATTTTTATCATACATTTCTTGAGTTTTTATATATTTTTTCAATTTTAATTTATTAATACTATCAAGAGCGTTTGTTACATTTTTTTCGTTATGTTTAACTCTATCATCAGAAGATAATGTGGTTCCATCGGCATAAACGCTACCCACAACGTGTAACCATCTATCATATCGTAACGCCATTGATTCTCCCAAAGCACCATTACCATCTCCGTAAGCATTACCGTAGGCTCTTGTAAGAAAAAACATATTTGACCCATCATGATTATCAGGATGTGATGCCTGAGATATAATGGCGGTTTGTTGTCGAACACCGTGACCAGTTTGATTTGAATGGTAAAACCGGATTGCAGATCTATGATAATTCTCACCACCACTATATCCAGCAAAACCGTTGACGACATCTAAATTAACACAACCTGCTCCATAACTACCATCGGTCAGAGCAGAAAAATTATTACTATGATTTGAGTGACTACTATAAACTTCTAATTTATTTGCGGGTGTCGTCGTTCCAATTCCTAATCCTGTTGATGTCATTGTCATGGTAGGATATGCATTATTAATCTTAAATTCTATAGTAGAACCACTTAAAGCCGTTGTTTTATTGACATTATGACGTCTAAGCATAAAATAAGATCCAAATGATGCGACATCATTACGATGTCCAATATATAAATATGGTGTAGAATCGGCAATATGTGCTTGACATATGTAAGCAGTACCACTAACATTAATATTGCCCAAAACGTCTAATGATTGTGTAGGAGTCGGCGTCCCAATTCCTACAAAACCTTGTCCACTGATACACATTCTTTCTTCCAATGTAGTGTTCCAATGACCTCCGCTTCCATTTTGAGTCCAAAAACTTAAAGCACCAGTGGCCTCACCAATTGATGAAGCTTCATCACAATGTCCCATTATTTGCGCTGCCCAACCTGGATAGTTAACGTCGCTTTGATGTCCGAGAGCAAACGCAATTCCAGCACTACCTTCACGACTTGTACTACCAAAAGTGCTACCTGTATATTGTGATTCTAATACTAGTATCGAATTTCTATTATTCGTGGTAAAGGTAGCACCCTTATCTCTATAAATATGTAAGTTGGAAGCAACATGAGGATTATCCTTTCCAATTCCTATCCTACCATCGCTTTTAATATATAATTGTGGAACGTCCCCAATTCTAAAACTCAATGGCATCCCTGATTTGGAGTTAACAGCTGTTTCGCCTCCAGATAATTGACGAATTGCGTAACTATCTGCTGCGGTTCCTAAGTATCGATGACCAAAAGCCGCGATACCAGCATGATGAATGTTTCCTATTTTTGCTTTGCCAAAAAAAGCGGTACTATCGGCATTGGGTGATGTATAAGTAGACGCTGTTATTGAACCAGATACGTTTAAGCCTGATAATGTTCCTACCGATGTAATTGCTGTTTGTGCCGCATCTGTAACAGTTGCCGCGGTTCCACTACAATTACCAGTAACATTTCCCGTAACATTTCCAGTAACATTTCCAGTAACATTTCCAGTAACATTTCCTGTTAAAGGACCACTCAATGCAGCGGCACTTAACGTGCTTTGAACATGACAATTACCATTTACAAATAAATCATAATTGGTATTAACACTTGTATCACCTATGGTAACTTTACTATTTCTGTAAATATCATTCACACCAATAGTCCAATTACTAAATACCTGTGGAGTTCCGTTTTCGTCTAATAAATCACCAGTAAATCTTATATTACCACTTACATCTAATGATTGCGAGGGATTATTATTAAAAATACCTACTGAATTATCTTTACAAACGATGCCGACGGTTGCATCTGCTAAATCCGAACTTCTTGCAATATCTGGTCCAGCTAGTGCTATAAAATTAAAATCATTGCCACTAGCATCGCGAAAACCGCCTGTTAAACGAATATCACCAACAACATCTAATGGATATACTGGATCGTCTGTTCCAATACCTAATCTTCCTTTTTTAAAACCAGTTTTTGACATATAATAAATATTTATATTTTATTAAAATTTATTATACTCATATTAAGCCAATCCTAAATGATGTTTTATCGCGGCTAATTCCGTTTTTAACGTAGTTACTTCTGTTTTTAATTCTTGATTTTCTTTGATTAAATTTGCTGTTATATGACTTGTTATACATTGTAATACATTATTCTTGAAAGACCGAATACCTTTATTATCTTGACATATAGTTTCCGGAAATAATAATTCTAATTCTTGCGCTATAATACCATAATAATCTCTTTTTACACCAGAAGGGTCTTTTAAAGGTTTTTTATAATTATATTTACAAAATTTTATTTGCGAATATTTTTCTTTTATATTAGAAATGTTGTATTCGTCATCAAAATACCTTATATTTTCTTTTAATCTAATATCACTATTATTTGTTATTGAACCATCGTAATTTATATACCATGTTCCGTTACCTTGTCCGGTTGGTGCAAGATCAGAGTCATAGTAATGTAATACACCACCATTTGCGTTAGCGTCGCCAGTATTTGCAAAACCGGTATAATCTCCATTCATCCATAAATATGCGCCTTCATTATTCCAGTTAGATTCGCCACCAGAATATTCAATAAAAAAAGCGTTCATCTGATTTCTGCCTGAAGCCCATGGAATATCACCACCATTCATTTCACCAATACTAAACTCAGTATTAATACCAATACGTGCATAATCACCACCGGTGGCCGTGTGCAATTGTATACTTGCTTGTTCATCAGTTTTTATTTCCAAAGGTCGGGCGGGTGAGGCTGTTCCAATTCCTACATTTCCTTCATTATCTATTCTCATTCTTTCAAGCGGAGCAGTGCTTGAATTATTATTAGTGTAAAAAGCAAGTGCCGTTTTATTACTAAAAGTTGCTTCGCTAATACCTGCTATTGCCGAATATCTATATTCGGTATTACCATTATCATACATATGAAATTTAATTCCTACGCCACCGCCTATATTGGCTGACACATGCATCGCTTGATTATTAATCATTATTGGATAAAGAATATCTGTAGCACTTGATGAACTACCACTAATATTTAATAATTCTCGGGGACTCGTCGTTCCAATTCCTACATTTCCATTTAATACATCAATAATAAATCGCTCAATATAAGCTGTAGTGTTATAATTTCCTATAGTAAAATGACCTGCGTGTCTATAACCCATATACCAACTGTGTAAAGAACTAGTATTTTCAAAAACCAATCCTCTGTAGGCATTTGTTGAATTATGATTTACTTGTCCTTGTTGTTTAATTTTTATACCACCATTTACTTGTAGTTTTTCAGTAGGACTCGTCGTTCCAATTCCTACATTTCCAGTTGCTCGTATTATGGTCATTAATTTATCAGTTGTTCCATCTCCATTATCATCTCCTATTATATTTAATATATTATTTAACGAATCAAATTGAATACCCATCCCATAATTTATAGGATTTTCTCCCGCATCATTATCAGTAAAATATATACCAGAACTTGTAGCACTACTATTTTTTCCAGCCAATGTTAAATGAGGTGTTCCTGTAAAATCACCAATTTGTAATTGACTTTGAGGACTCGTCGTTCCAATTCCTACATTTCCCGTAGCATAATCCATTGTCATCACTTCAAGTGCACCAGGATTAAATCTATAAAATTTCAAATCATAACCTTCTCCAGAAGCTCTGGAACTTATACTCCATTTATTAGCATTATTAGCACCAAAATACAAGTAAGAGGCATAATCCGGTTCAGTCCATATTACTGCTTCTGCTGAATTTGTAGTATTTTTTACTCGTAGTCCACCGTTTCCACCAGACATTTCAACCTCTAATTTATAATTAGGACTCGTCGTTCCAATTCCTACATTTCCATTTGACAAAATTCTTAATCTTTCACTCCCATCTGTTTTAATTAAAAATATAGTTTCAGCACCCAAATATAAGCCACCATCTTCTCGCATCAATATGTTGTAATGTTGATGTTCGCTATCCATATAAGAATTATGAGCCATAGTAATACTGTCCCAACTATCAACATTTTGTCTTATTTTTAATTCTTGAATTATAGCTTCATTATCACTTGTTACAGCAGATGTGCTGCTTCCTGATGCTTTTGAATGATAAACATCCAGTTTGGCGCGTGGAGTCGTCGTTCCAATTCCTACATTTCCACCATTGTAATAAATCTGTCCAGATGTTGTACCATCTTCAAATTTCCCACCACCAAACTCAACACCATCTTGTTTTAATGTTCCTGTAAAATTAATATTTCCACTTACATCTAAATGTTCACCTGGACTGTCCTTTCCAATTCCTACTTTTGCGTTAAACGCTAATATAGGGTTTGTAGAATCCATGTGACCATAGATAAATGAATCAGTGCCATTTCTTCCTTTGTCAATGTACAATCTTTCATGGTAGTCTTTCATGGCATCTGTGGGTCCTGCAAAATACCCTATGCAAATATTTTTATTACCATTTTTTACCCCTAGTCCAGCAAGGCTTCCTATGCCGATATTATGATTTCCACCAGAATTGGACATATTTCCATACAGGGCTTTTTTTCCCAATGCTACATTTCCAGAACCATTGTTGAAATAGTAAAGGGATTCTTCTCCGATTGCCACATTTGAATCTCCTACATCCTGTCTATCCATCGAACTGAAACCAATGGCAATGTTGTTTGAACCGCTAGTTATATATCTTCCCGATAGGTAACCAATGCCAATATTGTAGTTGGATATACAAGATTCCAATGCTTCGCTACCGATTGCTATGTTATTACTTGTGTTTGTCACCGAATTCAAACTGTCTTTGCCTATGGCAATGTTTTCTTGTCCCAACGCAATTGAGGTTAAACATCCGGTTCCCAATGAAACATTGCCTTGGCCTGTCGCATTCGCATGCGTCGTATCATCACCACTAATGTATATGGAAACATTTGAACCACTTATATATTGAACACCATTGAATACGCCCCCACCAAATTCCACACCATCTTGTTTTAATATTCCTGTAAAATTAATATTTCCACTTACATCTAATTGTTCACTTGGATTAACATTGAAAATACCTACTTTACTATTTACACATGTTATTCCAGCAATATCTGGTGTTTTTAATATATCTTGATTATTAATCGCTAAAAAATTGAAATCATTACCACTTGCATCGCGAAAACCGCCTGTTAAACGTATATCTCCTACAACATCGAGAGGATATCTAGGATTATCTGTCCCAATCCCTAATCGTCCTTTTTTAAAACCACTTTTTGACATATATTAATAAATAAGTTTATATTTTTATTTATTAATTACAATAATTAATTTGTTGAATTATTTTCTAATGCGGTAATTCTTGAAATTAATGTTTGGACCGTATTTTCTAAAGCAGTATTTTTGGCTTCTAAATCAGATATTCTATCTTTATCCGCTTGTTGTTGTCGATCTAATTCTTGAGTTGCACTAAAATTCAAAGCAAACAGTTTATTTTTATCTAATGTGTGAAAATCATCTACTTCTTTTCCATAACAGAACACTTTATTATACGATATATCAAAAGTAAAACTATTATCACTATTTCCAATTACTTCTTTTCTTGTTTCATTTTCATCATTACTAACATAAAATCGGTATTTTACTCCACTACAATCGCTTAAATCGGTATAAAGTGTTGTATCGTTCCAACTAATTTCGGTCAAAGACCTCATTTCATTTGGAATAATATTTTTTTGAAGAGAAACCGCCATAGGTAACACGCCGATTACATCTTGTGCTATAAATCCTATGGTTTTATTAAAACCTCTTTCTAATGTGTTTTTATATTCATAATACCTTACTGGAATATTTCTTACCATTTCCAAAGCAAGATTATCAGGAACATCAACAAT
>Ga0209658_1001767_pt1 | contig 12522 bp, 12 predicted proteins | sample SaaInlV_150m_DNA_6_FD_184656 | JGI IMG/M metagenome (GOLD analysis project Ga0209658, IMG submission 184656) | Marine microbial communities from expanding oxygen minimum zones in the Saanich Inlet - SI037_S4LV_150m_DNA (SPAdes) (version 2) | ecosystem: Environmental > Aquatic > Marine >...
AAACACGAGGTGGCAAACAACCTGTTGAGTTATTTTTAGGGAAGGCTATTGATTTATTAACGGCTTAGAAATAATTGCACTTAATGTGCGAATTCAAGTAATATGAGTAGAAAGAAAATATTATTTATCGTTCCTACTTTAGGATTAGGTGGCGCAGAGCGTGTGGTATCTGTTTTGTCTGATTACTTGTCTAAAAGCCATAATGTAACGGTTGTGACTCTGAGCGGTAATGGCTCTGTTTATGATACAGAAGCGACCTATGTACAGCTTGGTACTAAGATATTTAACGTTAAAGTTATGAAGTTTTTAACTTTTATATCGAGAATTTTTTTACTCAGAAATCTGTTACTGAAAAGGTCGCCTGATATTATTATTAGTTTCATGGAAAGTGCAAACATTCCTTCTATATTTGCAGTGTTGATGCTAGGTAGGGCGAGCTCTTTGATTGTGAGTGTTAGAAATAATCCTTTAGAATTCCCTTGGTTTTACAGATTTTCCATAAAGTTATTGTATAAAATTCCTTATCGTGTGGTAGCCCCATCTAAAGGTGTTGCGCACGGATTAGAGAAGCTTATTTTGAATAAAAGAAAAATTGATTTTATTCCTAATCCAATTAAATTGAAGTACATACAAGAAATGGCACTTACTCCTGAAAAATATTCTTTTAATATTCCGGAAATATATATTTTAGCTGTAGGTAGTTTGTCTCCCCAGAAGGGTTTTGACAGATTGATTTCTATTTTTTCTAAAATTAAGATAAAAAACTTGCATCTTATTATTATTGGTGAGGGAGGTAAAAGGGAGGAATTGCAAAGATTGATACATTTGCACGAATTAGAAAAGCGTGTAATCATGCCAGGCACGGTAAAAAACCCTTTCTACTTATATCGGAATGCCCTGTGTTTAACATTAACTTCAAGATATGAAGGATGGCCAAATGTGATTAATGAGGCTATTGCATGTAGTTGCCCAGTTGTGAGTTACAATTGCAAGTATGGCCCTAGTGAGATACTCAATCAAAGCAATGGTTTTCTTATAGATGAAGGCGATGAAAATGGTGTAATTGGTGCTGTTAATATTATATATAGCAATAAAGATGAGCGAGAAAGGGTTGTAAATAATGGACTAAAGTATGTTAAAAATTATTCTGTGGACCAGATAGCCAAACAATGGTTAGCAATCAAAGGTATTAGTTAATTATGAGTAAAAAGGTATTGCATATAATAACAAGCACTAATGTTGGGGGTGCGGAAAGTATGCTATACAAATACCTTGCAAATAGTGATCGCAGTCTTTTAAATCATCATGTTATTTCATTGAGTGGATTAGGAAATATAGGGCTGAAAATTAGAAGTGTAGGTGTTCCCGTATACGCTTTATCTTCTTCAATCTATAGCATTCGAGGACTGAAAGAATTACATAGTGTTTTTAAATCTATAGACCCAAATATTATTCAATCTTGGCTATATCACTCTGATTTTATTTCATTATTACTTAAGGTTTTTAATCCGAATGTAATATTATGTTGGAACATTAGGTCATACAAAGTATGTCGCTATAAGGTATTAACATGTTTTCTTGTTAGATTGTTGGCGTTATTTTCACGAATACCTAATGTGGTAATTATCAACTCTATTGCTAGTCAAGAGCACCATAAAAAAATAGGCTATAAGCCTAAGAGGTGGGAATATATCCCAAATGGTTTTGATACAAATTTATTTAAACAGAAGCAAGACTTAAGTTGTAATCTCAAAAGAGAGCTTGGAATACATCCAGATGCGTTGTTAATTGGAATGGTCGCACGCTTCTCATCAGAAAAAGACCATAAAACATTTTTACATGCATGTTTTTTAATCAATAATATTTTTCCAGATGTGCATTATATTTTAATAGGGATAAATGTTGATAGTTCGAATACAGATCTTTCGAACATTATTAGTGAATTGCATTTAAATAGTCGTGTTCATTTGCTTGGGGAAAGAGATGACGTCCAAAGCATTATGTCTTGCTTTGATATTGCTTGTTCGTCCTCTATAGACGAGGCCTTTCCTAATGTGGTTGGCGAGGCGATGTCATCCGCAGTTCCTTGCGTAGTGACCAATGTTGGAGATTCTGCACTGTTAGTTGGAGATACAGGTATGGTTGTAGAATCTAAAAGCCCTAAAAAAATAGCTGATGCATGCATAGAGTTGTTGAAAAAGCCGGAATACATTCGCCGACAGATAGGGTTGAACGCTCGCCAGCGTATTATTGATAATTTTTCAATTGATCAGATTTCTTCTCGTTATGATCAGATTTATACAGAGTTATAGCTTTATGGTTAATGAAATTATAAAAAAATATCTTCTCAAATTAGCGAGCTGGTTAATTCGAACACCATTTTATAAATTGTTTATTATTGCCGCAGTAAAGTCGGTTTACTACTACCGAAAATATGACAGTAATCATGATAATAAAAAAAGTATATTAATTCTAAATCATGAAAGATTCACACATGATCTAGATGCGTTATCTTTAGATCAAAGAGTAAAGTTTCTCATATTACCTTCAAGAATTCAAACACTATTAAATTCCTTATTTTTAAGTAATAGTTATAGTTACAAAGTTGATAGTTATATTAATGAAAAAGAAGAAACTAAAGAATTGGTAAGGTTTGTTGTTAAGTTTGTAAACAAGCTTAATGATAAATATAATCTATGCGGGATAATCTCTTGTTCATTTTATTATAGGCAAGATTTTTCTTATGAATTTTCATCGCTGACGACACACGTGCCTTTTTACGTTATTTTCAAAGAGTATATGAAGGATGATGTAGTGGTTGATGTCACAATTAACAGGTACAAACAGAATAAATTTCATTTTATTGGAAAGCAAATATTTTCTGCAAATAAAAACGTAGAAAAGATTTTATTAAGATCTGGAGTTTGTAGAGAAGATCAGATTAGCATAGTTGGATCCCCAAGGTTTGACGTTATGTTTAACAATAAAGACGCTTCAATTAAACATGAAAAACAGGTCGTTACTTTATTTTCATTTTATCATTCATCTGGATTGATTGAACTTGAAGGTGATAATAATTTTTTCTCTGATCAGGGTGATGGTTATTATGATTTGTTTAAAGATGTACATACATCTGTTGCTGAACTGGCTGTAGAAAATAGGGGCATTGAGTTTGTTATTAAGACTAAATGGGGAGGTCAATGGCATGATAGGATTGTATCTACCATATATGAAGCCTCGGGAATAGATATACTATGCGAACCCAACATCTCCCTTATGTCTGAAGGTAATGCGCAGACATTAATAAAGAAATCTTCTTTGGTAGTTGCATTTAATTCGACTACAATATTGGAGGCGGGTTTGCTAGGAAGAAATGTAATTGTTCCAGTGTATGCTGAGGCAATAGATAAATATTTTAATAGTAATCTCCTCTTTGTAAAATACCTAGATTCATTAATTGTTGCATCAAGCAACAAAGATCTTAAGGATAAAATTATGGAACATGTCGTTAACCCCCAATTTTTTCCATTGCCAGATAAAATGATGCAAGAGTTTTTAGGTTTTTGTGATGGGCAGTCTTCAAAGAGGATTTTGGACGAAATACTAGAAAATAATAAACTTATTAATAAATAAGATGTTGATGAATAAAAGAAAAATATGTGTGGTAGTGACGGCAAGACCAAGTTATGCTAGAATAAAAACTGTACTTTCAGCAATACAAAATCACCCAAGCTTAGAGCTTCAGCTTGTGCTTGCTGGTTCGGCATTACTTAGTCGATATGGTGATGTTAGTAAAACAATAGAAAAAGACGGCTTTAGTATAGTAGAGAGGATATACAATGTTATAGAAGGTGAGTCGCCAACTTCCATGGCAAAGACTACAGGTATGGCTATTATGGAGTTATCTACTGTATTTTATAACTTAAAACCTGACATAGTAGTGACGATAGCAGATAGATTTGAAACCATCGCTACTTCGATTGCCTCCTCTTATCAGAATATTCCATTGGCGCACATTCAAGGAGGGGAAGTGACTGGAAATATAGATGAAAAAGTCAGGCATGCCAACACAAAATTAGCAGATATTCATTTGGTGGCTAGTAATGATGCTATGCAGCGTGTTATAAAAATGGGAGAAAATAAAGACATGGTAATAAATACCGGATGCCCGTCAATGGATTTAGCCAGAGAGGTTTTTTTATGCCCAGAACTTGATTTTGATCCGATTATCAAATACGGTGGCGTAGGCGGCAACATAAATTGGAAAAATGGATATATAGTAGTAATGCAACATCCGGTAACTACAGAGTTTAAAAAATCCAAAGCTCATATTGAAGAAACCTTAAGAGCAGTTTCTGAACTCAATATTCCTACATTTTGGTTCTGGCCAAATGTTGATGCTGGTAGTGACGGTACTTCTAATGGAATTAGAGGTTATAGAGAAAACAATGATACTAATAATATTCATTTTTTTAAGAATATGGATCCTGATGATTTTTTAAGACTTATAATAAATTCTAAATGCTTAGTGGGAAATTCAAGTGCCGGGATAAGAGAAAGTGCATTTCTAGGAGTGCCAGTAGTAAATATTGGATCAAGACAAAACAGAAGACAAAGGGCATCTAATGTAGTTGATTGTGAATATTCCAAAAATGATATAAAAAATAGCATAGAATTTCAACTAAAAAATACAAGGTATGACTCGGAGCATATATATGGTGATGGATATGCTGGGAAGAAAATAGCCAATATTTTGGCCAAAATTGACCTTATATTTCATAAAACTATTGTGTATTAATAATTTATGCGAGCAAATGAAAATGTAGATTTTAATCGCATCCTTATGTTGAAAATGGTTGATACAAATGATGCGCTAGGTGGAAACTTTAAAAGTCGAGAATATTGTTTATGAAAGTTCTAGCAATAGTGCCTGCTAGGTGCGGATCTAAAGGATTTATTGATAAAAATATAAAAAAAATAGAAAATAAGACGCTACTGGAGCTTGCGGTAGAGGTTGGAATTGATTGCCCAATAGTAAATGATATTTATGTGTCAACTGATTGTAAACGCTATGAAGATATAGCTTTAAATGCCGGCTGCAAGTCATTTGGATTAAGGGATGAGAGTCTTTCAACTGATAGTTCAAAAACCATTGATGTGGTTATTGATGTAATACAAAAGTGTAGCACCTCATATGATTACGTGGTCTTACTTCAACCGACATCACCTGTAAGAGCCCCTCAAGATATCGAGAATATGATTGCCCTAATAGAGAAAAATAATATGGATGCAAGTGTGACAATTTCCTCTTTTGATGAACCGCATCCTTATAAGTTAAAATCAATTTCTAGCAATGGCATGGTTGCTGCTTTTATTAATGGAAAAACGTCAGAGATTCCAAGACAATTATTACCAAAAGTGTATGCATTAACTGGGGCAATTTATATAGTTAGAGTCAATACTGTTTTGGAAAATAAAACGCTACTTCCAAAAAAAACTATTCCTTATATAATGAAAGATAATATAAATATAGATAGCGAGAAAGATTTTATATATCTAGATATTATGCGTAAATTGAATAAAGTAAAAATTTGGGGAGTTGATAAATGAATTTCAAATTCGGCACTGAGGAAATCGGGGGTAATAATAAAGCTTTTATTGTGGCCGAAGTAGCTCAAGCTCATGATGGGTCTGTTGGTTATGCGCATTCATTTATTGATGCTGCATTCGAAGCTGGGGTTGACGCGGTTAAATTTCAGGCCCACTACGCAAGTTATGAATCAACAATGAATGAGCCATTTAGAATTAATTTTTCATTTCAAGATGCATCCCGTTATGATTATTGGAAAAGAATGGAGTTTACCAAGAGTCAATGGATTACCCTTAAAAAATATACAGAATCCAAGGGCTTGATTTTCTTATGCACACCTTTTTCTGAGTTTGCAGTAGATTTACTTGATAGTATCGGGGTAATAGGTTGGAAAATCGGTTCCGCTGAGGCGAGTCAAAAATGGCTTATTGATAAAATTATTCAAACTGGAAAACCGATTATTTTTAGTACTGGAATGAGTCAAATTGATGATATTGATTTAATATATTCAAACCTTAAAGAACACAATGTAAAGTTTGCCATACTTCACTGTATGTCAATGTATCCAACTCCACTAGATAAAATTGGTATACATAATATAAGAGAATATAGCGAGAGGTATGAGGTGCCTATCGGCCTATCTGATCATAGTGGTGTAATATGGCCTTCTATTTACGCTATTGTCAATAATGCAAAAATTATTGAGGTTCATATTAAGCTTAATAATTTAGCATTTGGACCAGACACAACATCTTCATTATCAGTGTTACAGATTAAGGAAATAGTTGAGGCTAGAGATGCGTTTTATATAATGGAAAATAGTAGAATTAATGAATATAAATTATCTGCTGATCTAAGTAATAATCAAAAAATTTTTTCTAGAAGTATTGCTCTTGACGCTAATTACAAAAAGGGAACGAAAATAGAAAAAGGAATGATCCTAATGAAAAAGCCTGGAACTGGAATTTCAGAAAAAGATATTACCAATATTATTGGCAAGACCCTATCTAAAGATTACGATTGTCATTACCTCTTAGAAAGATCTTATATAAATAACATTTAAGTTATGAGATTTATTTAATGATTCCCTTTAAAATTTTGTTGGTGTATTTATGTGTGGCATTGCTGGACTAATTAACTATAGAAGCGACCATCGTGAGATAATTAGAAAATCATTATCTCATCGAGGTCCAGATGCGCAAAATACATACAAGTATAGAAATATATATTTAATTCATACACGCTTATCTATTCAAGATATTGCACAAGGTTCGCAGCCAATGTTAATTGGCAACTATGTGATTGTTTTTAATGGCGAGATATACAATCATCTGAGTTTACGGAGTAAGGTAACTAACTATAAGTTTAAAACACAGAGCGACACGGAAACTTTGTTAGCATTGTTTATTGAATATGGAATATCTGTATTAAATGATTGTGATGGCATGTTTGCATTTGCAATTTTGGATAAAAAATCTAATAAATTGTTTTTGGGTAGGGATAGAGCTGGAAAAAAGCCTTTGTATTTTTATAAGAAAGAAAAATCTCTTGTTTTCTCAAGTGAATTAAACACATTAAAAATTGGAGTATCTGATTTAGAGATTGATAAATCTCAAATATATTCCTACATCAGAAATGGTTTTTTTTATAAAGATAAAACGCCATATGATGATGTTTTTGAAGTAAACCCAGGTCATATGTATACTGTTGATTTGGATAATCTATCTATAGAAAAAAGATGCTACTTTAATTATTTGGATTATTATAAAAAAGATAAGATAAATAATTTTAATATTGCATTAGATAGAGTTGACAAGTGTTTGCATGAAAGTATTAAAGACAGACTACTTTCTTCTGATTTAGAAGTTGGTGCTTTTTTGAGTGGTGGCATTGATAGTTCATTAATTGTTGCCATTGCAAGTCAATACGTCAATCAACTAAAAACCTTTACAGTGAAGTTTGAAGGGGTATCCGATGAGTCAAAACTAGCAAAGTTAACAGCCAGTAAATACAAGACTGATCATACAGAATTATCCATATCAATGAATCTAAAGGATGATGTGGAGAAGATTCTTCTTAATTATGGTGAGCCATTCATGGATAGTAGCGCTATTCCAAGTTACTATGTGAGTAGAGAGGCAAAGAAACATGTAACAGTAGTATTAAATGGTGATGGTGCTGATGAATTATTTGGTGGCTATCGTCGATATGTGCCAGCAGCTAACGGCTGGCTAAAGTTTGCGTCAAATTTGACTTTTTTAAGTTCAATGTTGCCAATTCCTTACAATAAGAGATCTACTTATAATTACCTCTATCGAATGTTAAAGATATCAACTAAAACTGGATTAGATTTTTACAATAGCGCAACTAATGATATTTTTGAAGATATTTACCAGTTTGAGAGTAACCAGACTTTTTCGGATATGAATCAACAAATCTTAGATATTAATAGTGAAAATATATCAGAATTATCTAAGATGTTGCTTATGGATTTTCATTTTATATTGCCAAGCGATTTGTTAAAGAAGATGGATATAGCAACTATGGCTAATTCGTTAGAGGGAAGAAGCCCTTTTCTAAGTAAATCAATGCTCGAATTGGCACCTACATTAAATGACAAATATAAAATTAGTGGCACTAAAACAAAGGTAGTTTTAAGAGAATTAGCTAAAAAATATCTTTCGAAAGAGTTAATTAACCAGCCAAAAAGAGGATTTGAGGTGCCGTTAGAAAAGTGGGTGAAGGGAGATTTAAGAGAAAATATTTTTGATAGAATTAATAAAAATTGTTATTCTAGTGAATTTATTGAGTGGAGTTTTATAGATAAATTACTGCATAATAAATTAGATGTCTCTAATGAGAAAAGAGCAAAAATGCTATGGACCCTATATAGTCTTGAAGTATGGAAAGTATCACAATAATGCACAAAGTTGCAATTGTTATCAATTCAGCTTGGCAAGGGTACAATTTTAGGTTGAATCTTGCTAGAGAGCTCAAAGAGAATAATTACAAGGTTGTGTTTGTCGCGCCAGAAGATGGCAAATATAGTGATAAATTAAAACAAGAGTTCGAGTTTTTTTCTGTTGATTTTAAAGCGGGAGGAGTAAATCCTATAGATGATTTAAAGGCTAGTTTTTCTTTGTACAAAGTGTACAAAGAAAATAGGTTTGATATTGTTCTTAACTTTACAATCAAACCTAATATTTATAGCTCTATGGTGGCAAAGTTATTAAAGATAGAATCTATTAATAATATTACAGGGCTGGGTACTGTATTTATTAAAAAAACGTTGATCACCACTATTGTCAAGTTACTCTATAGGGTGTCGTTAGCTTGTTCAACACATGTATTTTTTCAAAACTCCGAAGATCTAAATTATTTTTTAAGCAAAGGACTAGTATCTGTCAATAAATGTAATGTAATACCAGGAAGTGGTGTAGACACTGACAAATTTACACCTGTAGATGTTGATACTGACGGTATTTTTAGATTCTTATTAGTTGCAAGAATTATCAAGGATAAGGGTATTTTTGAATATATTGATGCTGCATATATTCTTAAAAATAAATATAGCAATATTGAATTTGGATTATTGGGTGAGTTGGATTCAATTAATCGAACAGCAATATCAAAAAAAAAAATACTAGAACTCCATAGTGACGGTGTGATAAATTATTTAGGCAAGACAGATAATGTTCGGGAGCAATTAGCTAATGCTGATTGTGTAGTTCTTCCTTCGTATAGAGAAGGAAGTCCAAGAAGTTTAATGGAGGCTTCATCAATGGCAATACCTATTATCACGACTGATGTTGTTGGTTGTAGGCAAGTAGTCGATGATGGTGTTACAGGCTTATTATGCCAAGTAAGGGATTCATCTGATTTAGCCTTAAAGATGGAAGAAATGTTTAATATGCCAAAGAGTGATAGGAAGAAAATGGGAAAATTAGGTAGAAAGAAAATGTTAAAGGAGTTCGACGAATCAATCGTGATTAATAAATATATGAATACTGTAAATAATATTCTTGCAAAGAAATTTTTATGAAACGCGTGTTTGATTTTTTCCTTTCATTAATCTTAATTATTCCGATTAGTGTTATAACAGTAATTATTGGGATTATGGTTAAAATTAGTTCAAAAGGCCCTATATTGTATTGGTCTTACCGTATTGGAAAGAATAACATGACCTTTAAAATGCCGAAGTTTAGATCAATGCTAATAAATACGCCCGCTGTGGCGACTCATTTATTAGATAATCCTGATAGCTATTTATCATCTATTGGCGGATTTTTGCGTCGTTCTAGTTTAGATGAACTACCACAATTATTCTCAGTATTAAAGGGGGATATGAGCTTTGTTGGGCCACGACCTGCGCTGTTTAATCAAGAAGATTTAATGGCATTACGCAGAGAAAAAGGCATTGATAAGTTATTGCCTGGAATAACAGGCTGGGCACAGGTCAATGGACGAGATATTTTAACCGTTACTGATAAAGTTGATTTAGATGAGGTATACATGCAGCATCAATCTTTTTGGTTTGATATGAAAATATTATGGATGACTTTCTTAAAGGTTATTAGGCGCGATGACGTGAGTCACTAGTAAAGATAGTGGTCGTGTTAAAGTAGCTTGTTAGCTTTTCTGTAGTCAATTAACAATCAACCAATTACTATCATTCCAGCTTTGAAGATACCTCATTGCACTAGCTTCTGATTTCCACCCACCTCTAAGCATAATTTTCTCAAGCGGAATATTTTTGTCTAATAGATCAAGTGCAGCGCCAACTCTAAATGAGTGACCTGACAGTTCTCCAATTTGATTCAGACTAGCTTTCTTTTGAAGACTTTTTAAAATATGGTTAATTGATGCAGGCGTAAGTGATGGGTTGGTAGATAGATTTCGTTTGAAACTTCTAAGGATGTGGCCACTATCTTGATCAATCGCTAGTGACCATTTTGAAATCATCTCAGATAATTCTCCAGATATTGGAATTATTTTCCCTTGGCTATATTGATCAGTTTTAGAGTGTCGAAGTAAGATCGCATGCTTATGATTACCATGATGCTGTAAGTCTTCAAATTTAAATTGACATATTTCTGAACGTCGACGCATACTTTCATAACCGAGTTGTAAAAGCAGTTTGTTTCTGAGGCCGACAATATCGTCAGAACAAACATCTTTGAGTTTGGTTAGAATATCATAAGTTAGAGGTGTTGCTTGTTTTTGAGGCTTTCCAAATTTTCTTCGAAGCTTTCTAAAGGTTAGGATTACTACAGGTTCTTTTGTGGGGTTTCTGCTTTTAGTGAGGTTGAATATACTACTAAGGCTAGCTACTCGCCTTTGGATTGTTGCAACAGTTAGACTCTCACCCATCTCTAGAATATAGTCTGCAAATTTATCTTCATGAGTATCTAGAGGATCGTATTGATATTTTTGACACCAGGTGGCATAATGTTCAAAATCAGAACGGTAGGATCTGACAGTATTTGGTGCGTATGCGCCTTCTAAAGAAGAAAAGAAATTTTCGATTATTAACATTGTAAGGTAATTTAATTATTGTCTCTAAAAAAGACATTATAGACTCTTTTTATGATATCTGGAAGACAAATTCGAGCTGCAAGAGCTCTGCTTGGTTGGAGCGGGCAAGATTTAGCCGATAAATGCAGCATTAGCCTTAAGACATTGAGAAGGTATGAGCCGCAAAACGGAATTCCTGCCGGGAGCACTAAAGTGTTAGAGTCTATTGAATCTGTACTCAAAGGTTACGGAATTGTTTTTACTGGAGACCCTGTTAAAGACCCTGGTGTGATATTAAATCAAGAAGATTAGTTAAGAATTTTTTCTTCTTTTTTGTAGCTCAAGCAATTCTCCAAGTGTTTTAGAAAACTGCCTTTCATTTGCGGTTCGATATCGCTGGATAAGATTTAATTCTTGAGCGTTAGGTATGGCAGCGTCCTTGACTTGTTGAGACCTTTTTTCTACATTGTTAAGTGTCATCTGGGCTTGTATGTCACTACCAAGATTTCTAGAAAGTTGTTCAAGATACCGTTGTAGTAAAGTTGATTGGATTTTGTTAGGGCCATGTATCACCTCTATTTCAGGTGAAGGAACACCTAGAAGAATTACCTTTTTATTTAAGTTGATTGAGTCATCAGTTTCTCTAAATATAAAACTATACAAATCAAGATCTTCCTCGGCACACTTTTTGTTAATATAGCTTTCAACCATTGGCATATGTTTTTCGACATAACCCCATCCAGATACATCACTTAGGTTTTGAAAGTCAATTTCATCCATTAGACGGACTTTATCTTCTATGATGCGAGGATTGTATGTCGGATTTCCAAGACGGGCAGTCGCCATGGAATCGATCAATCTTGGGTCTAATTTGTGACCATTGCTAAGACTTTTGATAGCCTCAATAACATTCTCAGCTTCATTACTGGCAAGATCAAACATGGCGTTTTCCCTATTTTGAATGCGCATGAGTCTTACAGAGCACTCGGCCATTTTTATAATAAGCATTTTTTCAATGGAAGTTTGTGGGTCAAAATCAACTATTAAATTTTTAACAGTCTCGTCATAAAGAGACTGTTCATCGACACTTATCCAGCGTCTTGCAGTTAGGCCATGAGTGGTTGAATTGCGACTAGAGACAGCCTTGCCTTCGTCAGTTTTTGGTCCATTGCTATTTTTATTTTTTTTAGGCATAATTTTAAAGTTATAATTGAACTATTAACTTATTTTAACTGGATTTATAAAATTTTATATGTGTAATAAATACCTTTTTTACGAAACGAACTAGCTGTTGATAAATGCCCTTATCGTCTTTAAAAGAAACTTTTAAATAAACCCTAGCATGATATACTCTGTATATATAATATTGAAATGAAAACAATAAATTGGGATACCAAGAAAGCAGAAATTTTAAGAAA
>Ga0209658_1001780_pt1 | contig 12477 bp, 5 predicted proteins | sample SaaInlV_150m_DNA_6_FD_184656 | JGI IMG/M metagenome (GOLD analysis project Ga0209658, IMG submission 184656) | Marine microbial communities from expanding oxygen minimum zones in the Saanich Inlet - SI037_S4LV_150m_DNA (SPAdes) (version 2) | ecosystem: Environmental > Aquatic > Marine >...
GTTCTCCATTACGTGCTTTATCTTCTAAGGTTGCGATGAGAGAGCCAGAGACATAGAAGCTCATTTTTACACTGCCCTTCTTTATAGAAGAACCGAAGAAGATAGACGGAATAGAAATAAGCTTCATTTCTTGAGTTACTTTGTTCCAGTCTGGAGTTTCAAATGAATAGTGTCTGCTATGAGGTTTATAATGATTAAAAGTGTTCTTAAGTGCTGTAGCTCTTGGTCTTGCTGCTGATGCTGCATAATGTTCTGTTGAAATAGAAGCAGACATTGGATAAGAACCAGATAACTCATTGCCGTACTGGAAGTTCTGAAAAGCTTCTGTTGAAACTGTTTTAAAACTCTCTAGTGAACCCTGCTTTGTAACAAAAGGATATACGAGACCTTCTGCTGGAACCCTGTTTATGTTTATCTCGTGTAGACTAAGATAACCCTGCGGCGAGTTCTGAATGGTTTTGCTTGCATCTGATGCCAAAACAGGTAGTACGTCGTTGTTATAATAAATTTTACTATTATTGATAAGGAAATAAGTGCGAGGGTGTGCCTTTATCCTGTTTGTGAATATGTCATTTTGTTCAAACTTGTAATAAGACACGTTTAGTCCTCCTAACTTTTAGTAGTCAAGGCGAACACGAAGGGTCATATCGTTCGTTGGATCCTTGCGAAGTGGCTCGGACAATTTAGCAACTGCGAGCATTTCGTTACGTGCAGAATAGAGACCTACTGTTGTGATATAGGAAACAGGAGCGTCTGTTGATTTATTCTTTACACGAACCTTGCTGTTCTCCAAGTAAGTTGGGTTAGAACTGTAATTAAAGTCGTTGTGAGCAACACGACAGAAGTAGATAGTTGAGTTCAATTCTGTTGTGTTGCTGAATGAGATATTCTTAATTCTTTTTCTGACTGCAAGAGAGAGTTCATCGTTTGTGCGAGTAGCCATAACAGTGTACATCTTTTCACTTGAAGTATTCATATCGCAGTCAGAAGTATGAAGAAAGCCGATTCCATGTTCGGCTGATGTAGGTGTTTCAACGTATGCCTCAAATTTGTTGAAAACTTCTGGTGTAATCGCAACTACACCTGCTTGATAAAAGATTAAGCCACAGTTAGCATTATTTCGGGCGGCTTTGATTCCATTGGCGGTATCGGCTGCTGAACCAGAGGTTGCCTTTAACACGGCGAATTCACCTGCTGGGGAATTAGTTCTATAGTCAGACCCTGCTCCTGCGTCAGTGATAAAAATGTGCTCGGTGTCAAGGGCATCGTCTGCCGTAGTATTTAACTTCAAGCTAAATGTTCCCTTTTTAAGCTCATCTTTACCCAAGAGCCGAGAGAAGTTAAAGAAAATAAGTGCGTTATATTTGTCGCCAGCGGTCAAGTCACCGTCAATATCAAATTTTCTAATCTCACCATTTACATCGTGACCAACAAGAACCTGTGCCATTTGACCATAAATGTTTTTTCTTTTTGAAAAGAGTGCGTTCTTATCTATATCAGCGGAAGAGGTTGGCATCAAATTTGCAGTGCTCTCGGATACTAGGTCGTTGATGTTGTTATCATAAGTACCCTGGGTTGTGATAAGGGCATCATGACCGAAAGTCATGTCAAAGATATGATTTGCCGAAGAACTCTGGTATGGGTAGTCATAAACGGACTGGAACATTCCATGTCCATAAGTTTTGATATTGGTTGTCGCTGGTGTTGTCTCGTCATAAGTCACACCATTAACGATAGAGCCTGTAATTGGAATCGCTTCATGAAGAAGCGTTCTTGTGTTAGCAATGTCGTCGCTTACGAATGTTTTAAATGTTGATGCCATCTTTGTTTATCCTCTTTTAATTTTTCTTCATAACCCTAATAGGGATATCGATGCTGCTACCAGTGGTGGCACCAGTTATTCTGACGTTTGTATCAATGTATAAGTAGTTGATATTAGAAATGGTCATTACACTACCTGAGCCACCGCCTAACTCATTAAATAATGATGTGCTAGTCTCTATCTCTTCTGAACGGAATAGATTAAACTTAATCATTGAACCTAATGGTCCGTCAATTACTACATTTTTCTCAGATACCTTCGAAAACGTCTTTATATATGCTGCGTCCGTGATAGAGAAGTAGTAAGTAGCAACCTGGTCGTCGTCTATATATGATACGGCGGCGGGCTCATCATTACTCGTCGCCTTCACGACTTTTGCGAGGCGATTGTCAACGCTGACAATATACTGGGTCTCTCTTAATTCGCTGCCGATATCTCTAGTGAAAGAAATTTCATCAGTATCTTGACCTTGGACCGCCTGAATGTGTTTCACTGGGTTGGTGCCGAGGACGCCTTTGACTTTGGCATCATCATTAAGCAATTCATCACGAGTAGCATCGTCTGCTGGTAAAAAGTATACGCCGTTGCCTGCGGTGCTTGCCAAAATTTCGGTGAATAGAAGACTATTCGAGCTAAAGGAGGCGGCGGGCTGACTTACATCGTCTAGCTTAATGACTGGGAGATAAAGTAAATTCGTCTGTGGCATTGACATTAATTTATGCTTTAATGAAGAAGTGTTATTTGTGAAAGCTTCTAACACTGGAGTTTGCATAATCTCCAAGTCATAGTAAGCCGAGCCGCTTGCATGTGACTTGTTAAAAAGACCATAATCAATCTCGTCGTCGCCAAGAGCAAACTTTACGATTTTGAAAGAGCCGTCACCTTGTGCTAGTCTTTTTCTGCCTGTGTCCGTTAATACTGCATCAAGAATGATGTCGCCTGAATTATCTAAAAATGCCATTTTATTCTGTCCTCCGCATTATAATTAGTTTTGTTATAGAAATAACGCCTGAATCATAAATTAATTAGTTTACTCTGATACTTCTGTTTCTTGTTTTGTAGTAAACTTGAAATTAAAGTCAATTTTCTTGCCAGTTGATTTAGAGGTAAGTCTCATTTTGTATTTCTTACCCCAGGTGGATTCTTTTTGTACACCTAGCACCACTGTCTGACCTGGCTGTGGTCCTGGTGTACCTTCTATGCCCATAGCCTCTTCATTAGCGAACAAGCTCTCGAAAGCTGGTAGAATATGAATGAACCTCTTAACGCCTCTGTTCAACTGTTGTTTCTTCGGTCTGTCGAGTTCGCAGATTTTACTTACTGGGTATATGGAGCCTGCATCGTCGACGATCTCAACCTCATGTATGATACTGGGGTGTGATAAATTCCCATGATAATCCCTCGCCCTTAAACAATAATAATACTTTTTATTTGGTGCTACGTTATCTATATGAGAATATGAAGAGGCGTCGTCGGTTGCCATATCAAGTGACGTGCCATTTTCTTCGAAGTCTTGGTAACTTGTGGGCTTTCTATCCATTTTGTAAAGAGTGAACTCGTGAATGTGGTCATCTGACTCAAACATTATTTCTTTTTGAGAAAGCGGGATATCTTGAGCTATCTTATATTTCTCCACCAATTCTTCATCACTAGCTGTGAAAGTAATGGGCTCTGCCATATATCTGCCAACAGAAGAGTTAAAGAAGAACTTTATCCTGTTATTGACCCCTCTGAAGAAGATAGGTAGTATCTCTGGTGCTATGGGTGGGTTATCGTAAATGATGACAGACTTTTCGAATACAGGAACATTGATAATTTTGACATGTGGTTCAGATACTACTGTGAAGTCCATTCCAGAAACGAGGGTTTCTGTACCCCTTTCGTTTTGCATAAATGTAGCAACGAGAGTAGGATTTTCATATCTATACTTCGTCCCTATTACAAGAATTGATGCGATGATCTTATATCTGTATCTCTTGTCATATTTCACCTGTGTGTCTACAAATTTTATGACTTCGAGCTTATTAGTGTTGGTAAAATGAAAAGTCTGAAGCAAATTGTTCTCTGCATCTATTTTGTCGACCTTATAGAAGAGAACTTCATTATATGAAGTTTGACCATCTACAATTTCTTTATAGTCCCTGAACCTTTGCTTCTTTATCCTCTCAACTCTTCCTTTTATTATAACAGACATTAAATTATAAAACGCACGATACTCCGAACCTGGTAGAATATCTTCATTAAACGTAAGCTCATTTGAGTCAGATGGTTCAAACATCTCCATAACATCATCAATGTTCCAAGATGCCCTGAATGCTGCTTCTGATGTAGAGGTGATAACACCTTCTTCAAACCCTTCTTGACCGTTATCATCAGTGACCAATCTTTCGGACTGGTTTGTCCTCACCTCTGCCGTACGAAATACGGATACATTGCCTGTAGTTAGATAGTTTCTGATTTGTGAAGAAAAGTTTGTTTCTTCTAGAGTGGTTCCAAGAAGCGCATCGTCCTCTACATTGAATTCTATCGTGTTGAACATGGGAAATGAATTTCTATATTCATATAACTCTTGCAACCTTTTTGTCTCTTTTTTTGTAAAAGAGATTTCTCTCATACGTGTGTTTTTGGCATAATCTGTTTGATCACTTTTATAGTCCTCAAAGCTTTCTGACCATTTTGTGAAATAATCGCTGATTGGTCTTATCCTGCCGCCTAGACCAGACGGTGGTCCCAACTTTATTCTGCCGCCGTGATTCCTTATTGAAGCCCTGTCTCGTCGTCTGTCAAGGTCGGTGTCCTCTCTGATGTCCCTGATAAGAAGATTATAATAATTGGGAAGGTCTATCTCTCGTATAGCACCTTCGTAAGAGTCTACGAAACTTTCATACCCCTCTTCTAAAAAGTTATAGTCTGATTTTATCTCTGCATAGAGATTCTTTATTCCTGCTGCTTGTTCAACCTCATTATTGCCATCTTCATATACATTTATGACTGTAGCATGGTCGAGGTGTTCTTGTGAATTGCTTAAGAAATCAATAAACTCTTGAATTCGGCGGTCGCTGGCGGTCTGGTCGGGGGAGCCCGAAGTTGAAACTGGGTTCCTGAAAGTGAAATTCATGTGCTGTGTAATAACATCTGATTCTGGAGAAGTCTCTGTCCTCTGTACGCTTACAGACTCCACAGGTCCGCCTCCGACCATCTTTTGCTTACTAGCATCTGGCTTTATCCAAAAGGCACCAAGTTCTTTGCGTAGTAAATCCGTAGTGGTGATATCTTTATGTGCATCGTAACTGTCGATAGGATCTTCGAGCGAGGCATAGGATGATGATACTACAAATAACTCATCACCAGACTTCTTGCTTTGATTTGCTTTATTTCCAGACATAGTTTAATTATCCTCTTTCTTTACAGTAAATAGGCTGAATGGAACTTTCCGACTCTGTACGCCATATTTCTAATTGAGGTCGAGCCTGATAATGTTTGACCCCTCTAATAGCCTGAGTTGTTCCCGCAGACTGTCTACTTCAGTTTCTAGTTGACTGACTTCGGGAATTAGAGAACTTCTTCTATCTACCAACTCGTAAAGAAGATTGTCTAAATGCGTCAAGACCCTTTTAGCAAAATCCTTCATGAAGTTGCGGACGTCCTCATGAGTCATTGAATCAAAGTCGATCCTTTCAGGAGTGTCATAATTCGATGGATTGTGGAGTAGCTGTGACTTATCTCTCCTAGCATCAGTGACCCTTGCGTCCAAACGAGCGAGAACATTTCTTTTTTCTCGCAGTAAACGAACATTCTCTGCGAGGCGGCGTCTTAAGTTTATCTTATTTGACTCAACCGAGCTTGCGAATGGTAAAGCTTGTTGCTCTATTGCTTCTTGGTCATCCGCAAGTGACGCAAGGTTACGTGCGAATTGAGAGCCCATCTCTAGCTCAAGGTCTGCGACAGGCTTTATGATAAAGAATGCGTCGTAGATAGGAGCCCTGGAATTTGTATCTCTTATTCCCAAAGCGGGCAGATGGCTTGAGTTTATTTTGCAAAGCAAATTTTTATCTGCATTGTTGCTATAAACATCGAAAGTTAAGTTTTCCCACCTTGGCAAATTTACGTTCAGTCTATTCTCGTCAGAGTCGAATCCAGAGAGATAAGAAATCTTTGAAAGAAATTCGAGCGTCACAACAGAATCTAACTCTCTCGACTCATTCAACAGCGAAGAGATGATTTGATTGGGTGCCGATTCTGCGGCGGCTCTTCTATCCGAAGGTGGTAAACTTGATAAATCTGGAATGTGTCCGCTGCTCCTTTCCTCTTTTAAAACCTTATCGAATATGAATCTTTCAAAACCTCTTTGTCTTTCAAGAGTAGCTAATGCTTGCGTCTCAATTGGTTCAATAGAATTGTCTGGAGAGTTGGCAGAGGATGAAGAAGAATCCGTAGAGCCAGCATCTTGGTTCAACAAAGTGTTAATTTCAAAGATATGTTCGAGTGATACATCACGTCTAGAAAGATATGAAGACTCTGGTCTATTTCCTGATGGAATATAGGCTGGTGAACCTGGGAAGTGCCCTTCTACATTTAGCAAGACATCATTTCTAATAATAGTCTCACTGGCAGAAGTGTCCCCTAATCCCGTAAACACAGAAAGGTTTCTATCAGAATCCATAAACGCTGATATCGACAAGAACTCTGAACCAGGACCAAAGAGTGATACATTGTTTGAACCTGGTGTACCTTCTAATACAGGCAAGGAGACTTCAGTCGTCCCAGATGGAAAATATTTGTCTATTTCCTGCTTTATCCTATCTGCGTATTCGGGTCCACCAATGACACGAAGACCGACTTCGCCTGTTTCAGCGGATGAAGAAGTTATTTCCCTTGATATATCCTCCGAACTCGTTGAACTGAAATTTGATAAATATTCAATACCTTCCAGTTTTGAAATGTTTGAATCAAATAGTTTCTCTGGTGATGTGTAGAATTTCTTTGCTGTGATTCTTGCGTCTGTTGCCGATGGACTCAACCTTCCCTCATAATAATCGTTTGATTCGCCTATAGATGAGGCGGCGTTTGAGAGGAGCGATTCCATCACCTCAATAATTACTTCTAACTCTTTTGGAGACTTTATTTTATCCATTCTCAACAGGTCGCCTATCTTTCGAAGAGTTTCGTCGGCTATAAGTTGAGCACCTAGACTTTGTAAAACATTTCTTCGACCTCGACGTGAGGTTCGCACATTTGGTCTTCCTATAAATGTCCGATAAATGTCTCGTGCCCAATCCTTTGTGGATTTAAATTCTCTTATCTCGGACTCCGAGTTCTCGGAGGTGTCAGAAACAATTTCTTCCAGAGGTCTGGTATATAAGTCTGTTCTCGCATCATAAAACTCTGGTCGTATTGAGCCTGCTAAAATTTTCTTCATAACCGAGATGCTTTCGCTCAATCGACTAAGTTTTCTCAAAAGCAATTGGCGAGTAGTATCAATGATTTCAATCGAAACACCATAAGAGTATACCCCATCTGTAATGTTTGCGATATCATAATCTGTTCCTGTAATAAACATAATATTATTATTATTATCCAGAGGGCTGTCACTGACACCTGTTATATTTACCTGCATTATGGAGCCCGTGTCGGTTATTACCTTTGTTAAGGCGGTGCCTCCTGAAAGCTTTGTTGTCTCTATAATCTCTTCCAATGTTCTCTCGTCTTTGAAATCCTTAACGGTTCTGCCATTTATATCCTGAACTACTTCTACTCTTTTCCTCAATATTTTTAAAGAGGGTATTTGCATCTGATTTATCAAATTGTATTTCTCTATTGAAGTAAGTCTTTTATAAATGTCCTTATACTCGCTTCTCTTTTCGAAGAACGAAGCTGCATCAAATATGAACATAAATCTTGCTTCGCCGTGTGCATTTCTTGTTATCCACAGGTCTGAAATGAAATCTGTCGTAAAGGAACTATCCCTTTCTTTCTTCGTAAGAACCTGTTCTTCGAGGAACTTGAAGTCCTCCGCTCGTTGTTCCGAGAACTCAAACTTTTTAATTTCTTCTCTTATTCTAAAGTCTTGAATTGGATATTGAAGTTGTCCGTTCTTATATATTTCAATCTTTTCAGCCTTTTGAGTATCTCGTGTGGCAGCATTGAAAAGGTCAATGCCGTAGTCTTGCTCCATCTGGGATATATCAAAAGATGTTACCACATAAAAGTTCATCGACTCGGGTTGATTGTCAATATAATATGTCTTTTCAAACGTGAATTTAGAAATATTTGAGTCATTTTGCGACTCTATCATTTCGCCCAAGTTCGTATACCGTATCTCTGGGGTGGTATTTATATCCTGGTCTACAACGCCGTCGTACTCAAGACGAGTTCGAATTTGGAAGTATTTTTCATACTCCTGTTGATTAAACCAAGTGCCGATGGCATCTTGGTTGACCACATCCGAAATAGAATAAACAATCCTCACTGCGATGCCTTTAGAGTAAGTAAAGAGTTTGTTATTCTCAAAGGTGATGTTTTCGACGGTCGCCGTTGGAACCAGTGATCTTAATATTTCTGCTTCTGTTTGAGCCATTAGCAATCTTCTCCAAATGGTGGGATAGAATCAATGTTGTCATAAATCTTATCCATATCACTATCGCCAACGAAGTCGTCGCAATTGACTTTGATATGACCTCGCTTGCTAAAGTCTGTCTGATATCCAAGCCGACAGAGGTCGCTGGCATCTATTTCACTATCAACATAAATTCTTAAGTGATTGAGGATGCTAGTCTCGTTAATCTCTTCTTCTTGGATATCTTCTACTTCATCCTTATACATTCCATCGACAATAGAATCTTCCGTATCACGAGGAAAGCGAAGCGGTAGAAGGATCTCCTCATTTGTATCCACGTCTTTCTCAACAACAAAGAATTCAATGTCATAATTCTCTGAAAGAGAGTCTGTGTGCAGTTCATCAATCTCCAATATTATGTCTTTATGTTCAATTCTTATTGCTGTATTGTTCTGAAAAGTTCCCTCATCTGTAACTGCGGATGAGTTATGGTCGTGGGCACCATCATTTGCAACGACGGATACCTTATACTCTAGGTCTTCCAAATTCATTTGTGGGATTTGAAGTGTTTGTTTTTCATCTCCTGAACTTGTAATTAGCTGTTGTTGAAAATTTGCTCCATGAAGTGTAATATCCCAAGAGGGTGCGTTATCAGAAGTCAGGGCACTTCGTCCGAGAGGAGTGGAAAGTGCATAATGCTTTTCTTTAGTTGCCTGAAAAGATTCTTTCAGTCTTTTCTGACCAGTTCTAGACTCTTCTATCAGGCTCTCAATTTCTCTTTCCAAGCTAGTGTAGGTTGTCTGAACCCGTAGTCTCGGTGTTTGCTCTAGGATTCTTGTTTGGGCATAATTCTGCTCTTCAGTCGCACCTGTATATCCCGAATCATAGATAATATCATCATCAAAGAAAGCATAAAAAGAAGGTCTAAACTTTCCCTTGGATAATAAGTGTTTCCCGTAAGAGGTAAGCTCTATCTCCATTACCTCTTCTTTTTGATTCTTGAAAGTCATTCTTCGTCCTCATCAGCCAATCTCTTATACTGCTCAAGAGGGTCAATCTCCTTTTCAGAGTTTGCCTCTACCTGAATCGTCTCCAACATCGTGAAGTAGTCATATGGGTAATTATACCCGTACTCAGGTTCTTTCGTGCCAATGTCAAAATCAAACTTGAATTTGCCATCATCTCTTGAGTCTTCTGTTAATTTGTAATAACTCTTTTCAGCTTTTCGCTTCACCTTGAACGTCATCCAGCGGATGCCTTCGGGCATCTCTCCGAAGTTTCCAAAAAACTCTTCTGAACCAATTTCATGCGAAATCTCTACAGAGTCTAACCTTGCCTGTTTGGCTATTTTAGGCTGAACGCCTTGCCAGATGTTTGTCAAGTCTTCCTTGTCTAGTTCGTGCTTGAACTCGAAAAAGTACATAACGAAAGGATCTCCGCCGAAGGTCTCGAAGTCATATAATGGAGGAATATTATACTTTCTCATGCCCTCAATCATACTTGTTATGGTGGTGCTACTCTCTAGTTCACCGCTATCTAGAGCAGCCTTCTGTCGAGCATAGACATCTTTTCTTACCTTAATAAAGTTCCTATCATCTACCTTAGTCGTTTTACTTGAAGACTCAAGAGTTTCAAAGGGGCTTTCAAAGAGAACTTCCGAGTCAATTGCCTCATCCAAGAAGGGAATCATAATTACTGCTTCGGTGATTTCTTTTCTGTTTGCAACTCTGCCGACCCTCTTCTCTTCGCCTGGATTAAATCCGCAAGCCGCTGAAAGGTCTTTAACTCCTGGTTCTTTCACTCTTTCCACAGAGACCGTTACAAACTTTTCGTCGTCCAGTCTTCCGTAGCCAGCCCATATGCCAGAGCCCGCTCGTGCATCAATGGTGAAGCGTTCCGTGTTCAATGTCGGGAGATGCCTTCCTGAGTATGTATGGTCCTTTGTGGCGATATTCTCTACGGAAAGTTCGTCAATCCTCTTTAAAGCTGCTTCGGATGTATGGTCTGACTTAAAGTTAAGGATAGGGCACTCAAACCTCGGGTATATCACCCAAGTGTCTAGGTTGGTGCCCTCTGGTGAAGTAAGAGTAGTAGTTCTACCGTTGGGTGTGGAGACGACTGAAAGTCTTTTTGTGATTCCCTTGAGTTCGAAGCTTGAACTAAGAGGCATTTTGTCCTGCCAAGCGGAGGATTCTCTAAAACTTCCAGAGGTTGAATCTTGAATATCGCCGTTTGAGTCGGTTCTTGTAACCTCGTGTGCCTTGTTTATGAATAAATTCTCCACGGCTTCGGAAGGAACATCTGTTATAGTCGACCTGTCAAATATCTCCTGTAGAGACATAGGGTCATTCTGTGTCGATGTTCTATGAGCGACAAAAGTTATTCTTGACCTAGATTCTCCGTAAAAATAGGGCGGAGTGTATGGTGCATACGCAGGGTCGGCAACAGCCTGTTCCAACTGGTTATACATATAAGGTTGTCCCGAAAGGACTGGTCTGATAAACGAATGGGGAGGTCCAAAGTATCTACCACCAAGCTGACCTGGACTATTCACTATTTTAAGCTGCTCGTCCTTCTTCAAAACAACATCCATGGCATAAGTCGAGCCTGATACAAATGCTCCAAACTCATTCTGAGCCTTCGAGACCAGAGAAGTTAGCCTTCCTCCATTGATGAAGAACGCTGTCGCTTCAGATAGAAAGTTGTTCATCGCAAGTTCATATCTAAAATCTTTATTTTGTTTTCTGGTGTTAATCTCAAAATAAGGAAAACTATACTTGTCATAATTGCCCGATATTGTTGCTACATCGTCGAAGTCATATTCCGCATAGTCTTTATAGTACGAAGGATTCATCAGAAAAAATTGATTCTTTTTTCGTTTTAGATAGATACCTGCCTGAACTGGGTGTTCATATGAATCTAGTAGGTCGTTTGCGCCTCCTTGCTGCGGAGGTGTTGTTAGATGTTCATATGGTCTCAATATCGCCTCGAAGGGGAGTCGCAGTGAGCCTGTACCCGCTACTAATAAATGACTGGTACTTCTTCTGTTCGTTGCTGCATCGTAGGTGAAGGCTCCGAATGCGTGTACCGCATTTGCGGTTGATGGTTGCGTGGTGAGCAGGTTTGTGACGCCGCCTACCTGAAACCAACTCGGTGTGGGTAATTGTGAAATCTTCGTAACTGGCATACCTTGTGCATCATAGGTTGTTATTGATGAGCCGAAGTTTGTTGGCTCTAAGCCACTTTCATTTGTGTAAGACAGCCAGTCGCAAGCAATTCCTGCCTTAATTGAATTGTATAAAATACCAGGTGCAAAGAAATGCTGCATTGCTGCTTGCATAGCTTGTTCTTTGTAGACTGCGCCAGAGCCGTCATACATTAGGTCTGGCTCTATCTTTTCCTTAAATAGGTTTGCTAATTGCACTGTTCTGTCCTGTGGATAGAACCCTTCATAAGGAAGCAACTTTTTAATTGCGTTGACTCTTAGTCTTACCCTCTTCTTGGACTCCAGACCAAGTGCACCGTGCTTATCTTCTGCTGCTTCAATAAAATTAATATTGTCTGTATGGACATAAGAGTCAAAAAAGTCGGCATCCCATGACCTTGACGTTGTTACTGCATCATAACTTGGGACGCCGATTCTGTGCCAAACAGGTAATCCCACACTAATTTTTTGTTGTTCTGCTACTGAATAATTATCTATAAAGTCAATTGCAGCAGGTGAGGGAACCAACGATGATGGGTTTAATATTACTACTCTCTTTTCTCCCAAAGTCATCCCAAAGTCGAATTCGCCATTATCTAAGGTCGCAGGTATTGGATAAGAATACGGCACGCCATTGATGATGAAGCTTTGAGAAATAGTACTCTCGTATAAGCCATTTCCAACAATTTGACCATTTGCAACAAGCTCATTTACGTTATTTGGGACGCCATTGTTGTATATTGCAGCAATAGATGATGAAGGTAGTATTCCTTTGATTAATACAAATTCATCAAGTAAGCCCGAAAAACGAAAATCTTTTTGTGCCGCAACATCATCTCTTGAGTTAATATAATCGCAGTTGCCGAGAATTATCTTTTTTATGTTGTGCTGATC
>Ga0209658_1001792_pt1 | contig 12414 bp, 9 predicted proteins | sample SaaInlV_150m_DNA_6_FD_184656 | JGI IMG/M metagenome (GOLD analysis project Ga0209658, IMG submission 184656) | Marine microbial communities from expanding oxygen minimum zones in the Saanich Inlet - SI037_S4LV_150m_DNA (SPAdes) (version 2) | ecosystem: Environmental > Aquatic > Marine >...
TAATTGAATTACTGGTGACCCACCACTCGTACCAACATTAACCGTTCTCTGTGCATATACATCTTGTGAAAATAATATATCGGTTGCAACTGAACTAAATGTTGCTCCAAAGGTTTCCCAATAAGTACCATAACTTCCACCCGTTATAGGTTTAGTAGAAGCTCCAGATGTATGTGAACTTTTTGCTAACCAATATTCATTATCACTACCCTTAACAACATCTCTTCTTGCTGCAGTTCCTATGTATGCAGTTGAAGTTGCCCACTCTCCTTGATATGCAACTCCTGCTCCAGCAGCCCCATCATCTCCAGCTGCTCCAGCTGCTCCCGTAGAACCTTGATGAGATTTAGCAAATGTTTGTATTCTTGTAAAAGTTGTTGCAGTAGCCGAACTATCTCTTACCACTATTGTATAAGTGACAGTTGCAGTATCTTGTGTCATAGATGAATGGTCGGCAAATCTTCTCGTATATGTGGAAACAGTAGAAGCAGCTCCAACCGTTATATTACTATTGGCTGTTGTGATTGAAAAAGTATTAGCTCCTGAGGTATTATAAGATAATGCAGTTGTTCCCGACCAAGCTTTTATATCCGTTCCAGCTCCGGTGTAAGTAACCGTTCCTGCTGTATTAACTGGTAAAGTATGAGCTTCATTTGTTAACATAATAGATGCAGCATCTGAACCAGCTTTTAATCCAAGAACAGTAATCTGATCCCTTGCCAATACTGTAGTGCCCGTTCCACCTTCTCTTAATTTTACTAAAATATCTTCTGGCATATCACTATACGCTGCCTCGGGAGTGTAGGTATAAGTTGCCGTAGTGGTATTTTGTGCACTTACACCATCTACTATAAATTCATAATATGGTGTTCCTGTAGTGTTCAGTGCGGTTGCAGTTACAGTTGTGGTTGAAGGTGATGGTGTTGTCCCAGCAGTATTATATTCAAAACTTTGAGCCCCCATAGTTACAGCAACTGCTCTAGCATCTGCACCAGCCGAACCATTCGAACCATCTGCCCCATCTGCTCCATCTGCTCCATCTGCTCCATCAGCTCCTGTTGAACCAGCTACATATACTGCCCAACTATTCGTTGCACTTGCTGGATTACCAGTCGTTGAATTTGAATCATTAGTTGAAGTGTGAGCACTCGTACATTTATAAGTTGAAGTATTTCCACCACTAGCATACTGAGCTAAATCATTTACAGCATAAGCAGTTGAATGTGCCCAAGTTCCTCGGTCTACATAATCTGTAAGAGTTGTTCCAGCAGAACTTTGTCTAATAACCCCTTTAATTGTTAAAACACTCTCTGATGCATCCCACGACAAGTGATCACCAGATGCAGCCCCAACCATGAAATCACCCGCACCATCCAGATAGATGCCCGTACCAGAAGAGATACTTGATGGTGGTGAAGCTCCAAGTCTTATTTTTCCAGAACCCGCACTATCTATAATAATAGTAGTAGCATCTAAATCAAATGTTTCTGCTTTTATATCAATGGCCGTGCCATCTTTTTTGAAATAATTTGTAGCATTTCCATAAGCTAAGAAATCACCAGTACCATCCATATAGATACCAGCGTTAGAACCACTCACATCTAAGTTAGGTGTTGAACCTAATGAAAGCATTCCGTTATTTTGTGCAGACCTTAATAAAAGCTTGGATGTTGATAAGTTAAATGTCTCACTTCTAATATCAATATTACCAGCTGTAGCACTATCTAATTTAAGATAATTTGTTCCACCACCAACTTTCCAAGCTCCTGTGGTGTACCAATAGTTGTTATTATTAATATAAATACCATCATTAACTCCACTAACTTGTCTACCAATAGAAATCTTCTCACCCGTTTCTAATCCACCTTGAACTGTTGCAACATGAACAATACCTGCAAAAGAACCTGTTTGGGCAGTTATTGCTCCACTAAAAAATCCATTTTCAGTATAGATACCAAATCCTGGTTCTTCATCTCCATATAAATAAGCACTTGATAAACCACTCAAATCTCCAAGTCTTGTTTTTAAGGATAAATCATAAACTCCACTACCTGTTCTTTCCACTATATCAATATATGGTGATGAGTAATCTGCCGGATTTGCATTCATTAAAATATAACCAGTTCCCCGACTTCCTGAATCAAATCTACCCGTTGATACAAAAACTTGACCTGCATTATATGGTTGTGCCGTGGAAACTAATCCAGATAAAAATTCTTTATCGGTATCTATAAGCCAAATTGCAGAATTATCAACGTGTGCCATATTGTCAGTATCATTATAATCTCTAATAACCGCCATTGTATTAGCAGCAGAGAATTGTCCCAATCCATCTGCCTGTGTTATTTTCATTCTCTCATCATCTATCTTAATAATTTGTTGAGTAGTGAATGATGCCGAACTTGCAACGGTTATTCTATCAGTTGAACCACTTGCTGCTAATTGAGTCATTGGTTCAGTAATGGTAGATACGGATTCTGATACTGCTACAACTGCACCATAGTTACGACCAACATATATTTCACCTGCTAATCCATCGGGGTCAATTGCCCCCATATCATATCCTGCAAGCGATGCAGAAACAGAAGAACTTGGATGTGAAAATCTCATTGAACCTGTGACTTGCATATATTCCACAGAAAATCCTGTCGAACCTACCACCTTAGCTTTAATAATCTCACCTTGTGCAAATCCACTAACATTATCGAAACTCATCGTAACCGCAGTTGCCGATGCAGTTTCAGCACCTGCTATAATAATACTTCCACTCTTTAATGCACCTAATGCTGATGAGTTTGCAACCATCAATTGTCCACCAACTACATTAACACTCTCTTTCTCAAATACGGCTGTAGAAAGTGTTCCTCTAATTCTCGCGTTTTCAAATTCTGCTGTACCATTTCCTAAACTATCAATTCTCCAACCTTTTAGATTAGATGCAAAATCTGCACTTTCCAACCTACCACTTGAATGTATAACTAAACCACTTTCACCTTCGTAATATTGTCCACCAAAACCTGCATCTGGAACAGAACGTATTTGGGTATCGGTAATCTCCCAACCACCAATCATATTTCCTTGTTCACCTAATAATACTACTTGTCCTTGTTTAGTATCATCGTTGTAAACTCCTGTTCCATCGTAAATCTTTATACCATATAAATCTCCAGCCGCATCACTTATCTCACCAATTCTAACCATTTCTGCCGAACCACTTGTTGCGGATTTCCTTACAGTAATCCGTTCATTACCAGGATTTGCACTCATGGTCATTCGTGAATTAGGACTTACTAATTTATTTGAACTTAATGACCAACCACCTATCAATCCAGAAGATGCAGTTATTTCACCACTTTCCTTTACATTAAATGGTGCACTACCACTTGCTGCAAGTGTGGTTGCACCAGCGAAAAATCTTGTTGGGCCAGTTGAAGACATACCCGTCCAGGTATTAGATGTAGTGTATTTATAAATTGCATTATCACCAATATTCCAATTTGCAATCAATCCTGATGATGCAGTTAATTGACCTTCAATTTTTGCACCACTTGCAATCAATACTCCACTTGATGATACAGCAAAGTGTGGGCCCATTCTAATATAATAATTTGTACCTGGTGTAAAATCTATATAATACCCAGTAGTTGGATATGCATCTGGTGGTGTATCTGATTTATATAATCCAGCACCTGCCGCATCCAATGTAACGTTACTACCACTTAAAGTATCTCCTACAATTTGCCACCCAGCAATATAACCAGCCTCTGCTGTGATTGTACCACTCATAGTTACATCACCAGTAGAAGTTAGATGAAAATTAGATGAACTTATTTCTATATTACCATCTGAACCACTTACAAATTGGTTTGTTCCCCCTAAGAAAAACTTATCGGTTTTAACCTTAAATACTGCATCACCATTTGGATCTTTTGATCTAAATTGTAAATACTTATCATTTCCACTTGCAGAAGTTTCATCGTTGTGTAATTCTAATCCAACTCCATCATAGGTTTCGTGGTCTGGTATAACCGAACCACTCCATATCATAAATCCACCACTTGCCAAAGATTCTGCCTTATCAAAACCAAAATATCCCATTGACCTAATAAATGCAGAATTTCCGCCACCTGCTTCAATACCAGATAAAAGTGTATTACCAATAAACATCGAACCACTAAGTAAATTATTATCTCCCTGTATGGTAAGGTTTGCTCCCTCAAATTTAACTCGTTCACTTATAGCTGTTACATCAGCTTTATTATTATTTACATCATAAAATTCAACTAAAAATTGATAAAAATCTGGTCGTTGTTGTGCTACAGGTAATTCTGCATAACATTTAAATACCTCTGGACTAAAATTAGTTGATGTAGATGGTTTAACTGATACTTCCGCTACTTTCCATCTACCACTTGGCATTCTAAGTTGTAAAAATGCGTTATTTTCTACTTTTGAAATATATGCTGCCTCAACTAATTCAAAATTATATGAACCTTGACCGTTTGACTCATCGGAAGGTAATTCTAAATTTCCTAAAAGTCTACCATAATTTTGAGGTAAATCAGTATTTGCAGGAATACCACTTCCAGAAATGAATATTTGAAATTTTCCCTTTGTTGAATCAGTAGTTGCACCTTTTAGTTTTGATTTTGCATCACCATATACTTTCATACTCACTGCATATCGTACATTCTTCTGTAAGCTCATTGGTTTTTTAGATTGTACTAATAAATCATGTTGGAATGTACGATTTGATCCAGATATATCCATAGCATTCATTATCTTTGAATTATCTCTGGTTAAACTTATTGCTCCTCCTGAAGTTCCACCAAACTCTCCACTATAACCTTGCCAATGATCATCAATCTTGTCTTGATTTATAAAATATCCCATATTACCAGAACGTAATAATGAGCCAGTATCATATAATTCTTCTTTTGCTTCTAAAAATATTTCTTTTATAAAATTCCATTGAGATGGACTTTGTGCTGCATCACTTCTTGTAAAAACTCTAACTTTATTTACATCACCACTAAAATTTCTTAAATCAGTTAATAGAATATCTGCCACATCATAAAAATTAAATACACTTTCAACTGCAGTTCCTTCTATTTGTCGTGTAGCCGAAATAGAAACTGATTCTAAAGCAGCTGGTATTTTAGTCGGGGGTTCTTCTCCTTTTTTAGTAACATAAAATGAATCTAATAAAGTAATAGTATTCTCATCAGTAACATCTAAAACAGAACTACTAAATGCAGATGGAACATTGTATAAATGACTTTCTTCACTTGATATCTCACTATTACTATAATCTACAGATGGACTATTAATTAATACATTTTGTCCAATCATTGACACTTCTGCCTTTTGAGCACTTGATAAAGTTAATGAATAATCTCCAGGAGGATCCTGTTGTGTGGGTGGAATGGTTAAATAGTTACCACCACCACCTTCTTTAGTAGAAGACTTATTTTGTTCAATTATTGCACGTATATTTTTTGTTCTTGAATCAATTCCAGGATAAGTTATTGAGCCATCTATATTGGTTATAGGTACTTCTTGATTGACGTGAGATTTTGGTTTACCAATACCAGTTAAAGTTACAGTATCGGTTGGTTTAACATCTAATTCAAGAACACCTTTAGAATTTGCTTGAACTGTTGCCTTTGGTGTTCTATAAAATCGTATTGGTAAAGTATTTGGGATTGTTAAATTTACAGATAAGTCACGTGTATATCTTAAATTATACTTACCTATAAACTCGGGGGGGATATTAAAATCTACTTTAGATGGATTTATCTCTCCTAATACTACTAATTGACACCTACCTGGAGGAGTATCTTCATAAACTTCAATTGCAATTCGTTTTGAAGTTCCTTCAGTATATCCAAATACTGGTTGGGTGTAAATTACTCCACCCTGAGAATCAATTATTTCTATTTGAAGTTTTATTTGACCTACGAGGAGTTGTGATCCACCAATTAAAAAACTACTTTTTCCCATAGGCAGTTCTTCTGGTACATCATATACTTGAAAATATTTTGATGTTATACCAGTTTCTTCTATAAGAACTGGTACTTTTAAAAGATCCTTTTTTCTATTGTATCGTTTTTGTCGTGCCATAAAGTATTATCCTGATTTATAATAAATATCAATGCACCACTTTTTCACTTTTTTTGTATGAAAAAAGTATGATTTTTGTATGAAAATATACTTATATGTATGAAGGAAAAACTAGTAGATATAAAAATAAGAAAAAAATACCGCGATATTTTGAAAAACTATTCAAAAACACACGGTATTAAGATGTATAGGTTAGTTGAAAATCTTATAGAAGAAAGATGTGGTAAACCCAACTTTGACGGTAGGAAATTATTAAACTCTCAAGTAGAAGGTTGATAAAAATTTATATTTGATTCTCCATTTTCTTTTGAAATTTCTAATAATGTATCAACTGCATCTCTCATAGAATCTATATGAGATACAATCAATGTAAATTGAAACTGTGTTTTTAAATATTGAAATAAATTATATACTGAATTAATATTATCCGAATCCATCGTTCCCCAACCCTCATCGATTGCCAAGAAGTTACTTCGTGGTAGATTAGTTACATTAATTAATCCAACTCGTAAAGCTAATGAACTTATAAATCTTTCCATACCACTACACATTTCAAGTGGCCACACATTATCGTCATCATATACAATATAATTATTAATGTTCTTACCATCCATTTCAAATACAATCTGAAAATCTACTAATTGAGATAAAATATTATTCACTTCACCCTCAATCGTGGGTAACGCCTTAGTTATTAATTCATATGGAACACCATCACGTTTAATAGCATCTAAATAATATCTATATGCAATATTTTCATTTTCTAAATCTTCAACTTTTTTAATTGTATCTAATATATTCTTTCTTTTATTTTCTAAAACTTGTAAAGAACCATAGATATTTCTAACTTCATTATTTAAAATTTTAATTTTATTTTTTAATAAATTTTGTGCTTCTGTTAATTCATCTATATCAGTTTGAATTTTTTTATTATGAAGTATATCTTTTTCTCTTTCATAATATTTACCAATCTTTTCCTGTACATTAGTTAATTGTTCCAATGCAGTATTTTTCTTTTCTTCTATTAACCCTTTATTAGTAGAATTAGTATTTTTCTTAACTGATAACTTTCTTAATAATTCTAACGAACTATCATAATCTATTTTATGATTTCTAACATGATACAATCTTTTAATTTTATCATCCAAATTATCAATTTCATCAACATACTGTGAAGCTAAAATTCTATCTTCTTCTAAATCCTTTTTTGTTTTTATAGCATCTAAAGTAAATGGATTACTCATACAAAAATCACAATTAGAATCATACTTCAAATCTCCAAGTTTTTCAATTTTATCTAATTTGTTCCTAACCTCAATCTTTAATTTATCAATTTCTATTTTAGTATTTGACCTATCTTGTTCCACCTGTTCTAATTCTGTATGTTTAGATTCTATATTTTTCTTTTTATAATTTTCTATCTTGGTAGAGTTTGATTCTATATCCCATTCCAATTTATCTAAATCTTTATCTATATTTGCTAACTTTACATCATAATCTGAAGCTACATTTTTTATAGTCTCTCGTCTATTCTTTAAATCATCTATATTAATATCTTTTAATTTTTCACCTTTAAATTTTTTGGCTAAATTTAAAATATTATTTTTTATCTCGTTCTCTTTTTCAACCTTACCTTCTAATTCTATTTCTAACCGTTTTAAAGTAGATTGAACTTCTTTTTTACTATTCTTTATATCTAATAATTCTACATCATAATCATTAGCCTTAAAAGATTTTAATACTGCAGTAACTTCTTTTATTTTTTCGGATGCCAACATATACAATTTATCAAATATTCCAATACCCATAAATTGTGCAAGTAACTCTTTTTTCTCTTTTTGGGTTTTATCTATAAAGACTGTATTGTTTATTTGTGAAGATAACGTAGTTAAAGTAAAATCTTCATAAGTACCAATAACCTTTCTAATGTTTGAGTTTGTAGTTCTACGTTGGTCTCCGTTCATAGATTGACTCATTCCAACATCATCTAAAGTATAAAAATCTACATTAACTTTAACATTACCTTTCTTTTGTTTTTTAGCATGTCTCTGTATCCAATAATCTTTCCCATTTACTTCTATATTAACTTTACAACTAAACCAATCCTTTTTAGTATTTAAAATATTATCGGCTTTATATGTTCGAGATGAAGTATCATATAAGCAAAAAGTCAAAGCATCTAATAAAGAAGATTTACCTGATGCGTTAGGTGCAAACATTCCAATTATACCATTTAAATTTGTAAAGTCTATAACATTACCTTCACCATAACTAAACATATTATTAAATTCAAATTTCTTTATTTTCCAATTTACATTACGAAAAACTTCTTCTTCTGGCAATTCTGCATTTAAATCAGTATTTATATCTTTTATTTTATGAAAAGAATCGGCATCAACTATAAAATTATTATTTAAATATTCTTCAATTAATTCATATTGATAATCGGGATTTGTTACATCTCCTATATTGAGTATATTTCCTCGAACTCTATCTGTACCTAATAATGGATCCGTTCTCGTTATGGTTATTTCTTGTGTTTTAGGATATTTTTGTCTCACAATAGTTGATAATCTTTTTACTTCTGCCGCCAAAGTATTAGAAACTCTCATCCTAATTCTGGATTTCTCTGGTAAATTAGATATATCAGGTAATATACCTTTATCTATATCCAAAGTTACATAACCATACTCATTATAAATTTCTATATACTTTGATGTTCGTGTTGGCACATCCCATAACAAATAACCTTTACCAATATCTTCACCGTGATTTTGTTGAACTAATGAACCACAATATCCAATGGTTTCGTCTTTATTGATAAATTGTCTTTTGTGAATATCACCCAATAATCCTAAATCATATCCTTTAAACAAATCAATTTTTACTTTTGAGGGTAACTTAAATCCCAAATCAGTTCTTGCCTGGTCTACCGTTCCATGATACAATACAACTTTAGTATCACCTTCTACATCTTTTGCTCTAATATAATCTTTTTCTCTATCCCAAACATCCCATACTACAAATGAAGTATCGGCACATTTATACACTCCTGTGTTTCTCAAATAATGTAAATTCGGGTGATTAAGATTTTCTACGATTGGTGATAAACAATCCATCCGAGATAAATTATTTAAATTACAATCGTGATTACCTGCAATAATAATTGTAGGACATATATCTGATAAATTTGAAAATAATTTAGATAACATATCAATTAACTCTGGAGACATATCTAATTTAGAATGTGCAATATCTCCACCAATATATGCTACTGCATTATCTGGATTCTTTTTTACTTCTTTATAAAGATTATCAAAAACTTTACTATATTCTTTATGTCGTTTTAAATTTCTTATCTGTATATCAGATATGTGATGTATGTGTTTAAGTTTCCGAAACGGAACTTTTATTCGTTGTTCTATCAAAATTATATTTGCTCTAATTTCATTTTAATTGTATTAAATAAATCTATATTTTTTGCACCATTAATATAATTTATCATATTATCAAATCCTTCTTCTGATGGATCTTTATCAGTCAATTTAACTAAACAGCTATCTATTGAATATCTAGCTAACTTCTCCGTCATTTTTAGTGCATCTTTTCTAGCGTCTGTATCTAATATTATGATAACTCTACTAGTTCCACCATTTACCATTTTTTCTAATAATGCCTCTGGTAATGTTTTTCCTAATATTGGAATTACATTTCTTTTAATTGCTATAGCATCAAATGCTCCCTCACAAATTACTATTGGTAAATTCCAATTTATATGATTTTCAAACATTATAACATTTTTAGAAACTGGTGGATTCTTATATTTCATTCCACCTTTATAAAAGTTTCTTGCAATGAAAAAATTTAATTTGTTATTATTATCATATGATGGTATTATAATTCTATTTCTATATAATCCTTCTTCACAAAACCCAATTTCATATTTTATTATATCTTTATTAGTTATATTTCTCTCTTTCAAATATAATAATGCGTGTTTTCTAATAATTTTATTTCCACCATCTTTCCATAATGGAATATATTCTTTTGGTAAAGATATAACCTCTACTATATCAGATTTCTCACTATAATAATATGTTTCCCCTACTATATCTGTTAATTCTATGAATTGATTTGGTGTAGCATTTAATTTATAAAATAGTTGTTTGAGAGTGCGACCTTTAGAATCACATACCCAACAATGCCAAAACTGACTTACAAGATTTACTTGAAGTTTTGGTTTATAATGACTACAAAATGGACAGAAAAATATGTGTTCATTATCCTTTCGGACATTTCTACCTGGATTTCCTATAACTACCGAGAGTAAAGATAGTAAATTATTCATTCAATAACTTTAATAATTCATCAAATTCTAAAACCGCATATGTTTTACTTCTGTTTCTTTTAAATATAACTAATGGTGGATGATTTCCACTATTTCCTTCCGCCTGTTCTAACGATGACCATATATTCAACTTTTCTTGATTTTTACATTCCACACTAAATGGGAATAATCTACGGGCGGCGGGGGATAGTAAAATATCCTCTCCTGAATCACCCATAGTAATAGAACGCACATCATCTGGTTCTAATTTGGAATTGAATTTTTCGAGGATTAAATCACGTACTTTGTTTTGAAGGCGTTTGCCTTTATTTTTAGCACTTCTTGGTTTCATCTATAACCTTTATACTCTAATAACTATCTACCAACTTTACCAAATAAACTTATTTTTTTACAACCATTTAGATAATTCTTTTTTAGCAAATTTCTCAGCTTTTTCTTCCCATTTGTTATCATCATGTGGATCTAATCCATCATAATTGGCCATTGTTCCAGCCTGTACATACTTTTTAATATATTTTTTAACACCCAGTTGTTTTGCATCTAATGCGTGTCTAATTTCGTGTAATACTGTTAATAAAAATTCTTTAACTGATTTATAAGACGGTCTTAATGTTATTAAATCTTTCTCTGGAACATATTCACCAAAAGTTTTACCTGTTCCTATTTTAATTTTAGATCTTAATCCATATGAATTTACTAAATGACTAGCAATTTCATGATAATCCACTCTTTCTACAAGTAAATCTTTTAATTTAATCATTTCTTTTTTACCCTAATCATCCAATTAATACTTTTTCCGGAATATCCTTTATCCTTGAGTTGCTTATATACATCCTTATATCTAACTTTCTCTTCCGAAGATAAAGATGAATAGTTAATTTTTGTCATTGGACTTTGAACTATAAAGTTCCTTTTTTTATTATTAACATCTTGATAAATTAATGTATCTCCACTTTTATATCGGCCAAGTCTTTCTTTACTATCAAAAATTACCGTTAAATTTTTTGGTAAAATAGTATAAGAACTATAATAAACTATTCGTTCATATAATAAATCTTTTAATTTAATCATTTCCATCCTCTTACAATTTTCAGTGCTTCCTTCTTTGCCTGTGCGAAAGCTTTATCGTCTCCAAGTTTCTCAATACTGTATTCCTTAAATGTACCCAGAGTCCTTCTACCAGATGAGTTATCTACTCTATATGCTACATCCTTTGTATTTTGTATAACTCTAACGATTTCTACACCAAATTCTGGCTCGCTCTCGTTACGTTCATTTAATATATTTTTTAATTTAATCATTTTCTACAATCTCCTTAACCCAATCATTTATTGGTTTAGGTAAATCATTTACATCAAAATATCCCCAATCTGTATGTTCATGGTTGATTTTTGGAATAAATTTTGTTTTCCCCTCTAATACATATAAATAAAATTTACCACCGTTATCTTTTTTATATGTTTTTGCCAATTTTGGAATACCATTTAATACTATTTGAGTTTCTTCTGTGAATTCTCTAACTGAACCCGCCAATGGTTCTTCTCCAGTGTGTATATGTCCTTTAGGAATATTCCATTTACCTGAATTTTCACATAAGCACAATAATACTTTATCATTCCAATAATATAAAACTCCACCTGTATCATCAGAATCATTCTCACGCCCTTCTAATAATATATCTTTTAATTTAATCATTTAACTTCTACCATATACAGGCATTTGATGACCTGATTCTTTTTGTTTTGTTAACCATTTTTTATGTTGTTTAGCAGTTCTACCTTCAATTGACCACTTTTTATTTAAAAGTGTTTTTTTACGTTTTCTATTTTTAGCTTTAGTATTTGGCATTATTCTTCTTCAACTTTCTCTTCTGTTTTCTCTTCTGTTTTACCACCCATAACTTTCTCTATTCCAGCTATTCCGAAACAACCCAATGTAATATA
>Ga0209658_1001803_pt1 | contig 12364 bp, 10 predicted proteins | sample SaaInlV_150m_DNA_6_FD_184656 | JGI IMG/M metagenome (GOLD analysis project Ga0209658, IMG submission 184656) | Marine microbial communities from expanding oxygen minimum zones in the Saanich Inlet - SI037_S4LV_150m_DNA (SPAdes) (version 2) | ecosystem: Environmental > Aquatic > Marine >...
CGGTTCGACCCATGAAATCATGCACATGAAAGGGTGTATCCAATTCATCTGTTCCCTTCCGTTTTAGTTACGCCCTTTCAATCACTATATTGTTAACTAAAAAGATGCTCCAACTATTGTCAAAATATGCTCTGTTTTTACCCCGGATATTGTAATGATAATACCCAACTGAACACTGAAACTTTAAACTCCATAAATTGTTCCATATTGCTCCTTACCTACCGTGCTTATGAATGACCTACGGCACACTTCAAGGCTATAAAATTTAGAGCATCGACCCGCAACCCGCAACGGCATGAATAATACCCGTGGAAGTAATAGTGTTAAACTTGGAGTTAATGTACTCCTGTAACTGGCACAAACCTAACGGGAATGATTTTTCGGCTAATAATTTTATCTTCGGCCTGTTTAGTCACTAACAATAACTCTTGGGTCATATGCTCACATCCAACTGGAATAATCATTCTTCCACCGATTTTTAGCTGTTTTGTTAGTGGCGGTGGAATATGGTCAGTTGCAGCTGTTACTATGATGGCATCATAGGGTGCTAACGCCTCCCAGCCATTGTAGCCATCACCAATTTTAACGGTAACATTGTCATAACCTAATCGAGATAACCTTGCTTTGGCAGCCAGCCCTAGAGGTTCAATAATTTCAATACTCAAAACCTCTTTTACTAACCCCGATAGAATAGCTGCCTGATAACCGGAGCCTGTACCCAATTCAAGAACACGCTGATCTGCTTTTAACTCCAAAAGGTCAGTCATTATTGCAACGATATATGGTTGTGAAATGGTCTGTTCGTAACCGATGGATAAAGGTCTATTTTTATAAGCGAGGCTCTTTATTCTATCAGGAACAAATTCATGTCGAGGTACCGATGCTATCCTCTGCATGACTTTATCACTTAAAGTGTCCCTGTTTAGATGATAGCGTGTTAAGTTAACATCCTCTTCAATTATTTCAAGCATGCTCTGTCTTTCCAAAGGAGGCCCTCCTGTATTGTGAGCAGCGAAGGTTAAACAAACGGTTAGCGCTGTTATTAAAAACCCATATAATAATTTCAATGATCTGTTCATGAAAACATCGCACGAGTATCATCCCGCAGTTAAAAAACAACTAGGCACTATCTTTTTTTTAGAGCGTATATAGCACCCCAGAGCGAAATAAAGAAAAGCACCAATAATGCTGAAAATAAAGTGCCGGAATATTCAGTAAAAAAACCTCCAACAGCGGTACCTGACAGCAATAAACCCCAAAGGGGTAGATGACAAGGACAGGTAATAAGTGCAAGAAAGGCAAGCACATATCCGACTATTCGTCGAGGAAATGAAAGCGGTTGCTCAATTGGAGTTTCGTCTGATTGAGTCTCGTATTGGTTTTCTTTGCCATCAATAGGCATCTGTGGTCGATCTAATATAAGTTTCATTTATATACCTCGCATAATTAGACATTCAAGTACGCTGAAGTTCTCGCTTTGAGGTATTTATAAAGCCTTAAGGTGGCCTGCACATTACACCCAACTAATATAAATTAAAAATGTTCTGCTAAATTAATCTTAATTTTATTTAAAAATATTTCGGTCGTTAGATAGTGAGATTTGACCTGTACCCCATAAAACGGACATACAGTTATAACCTTAAAGAAAATAATTTTATCTATGGTTTTTTATGACAATTTTACTAATGAACTCATTCAAAATGAATATTGAAATAAAGATAAATTTACGCTGAAAATATTGAAAGCAGGTCGAACATTTTTAATCACCGATAACCGGTTACCCCGTTGTTTGTCGGAAACTAAGCGTCAGCAACTATGAAAATAAAAACAAAGACTCCCACTACGGTCTCAATTTATTTGAGGACGTAATACGCCATCTCATCGAGTTAATAATGATGCGTCCAGTGGATGCCGAGCCAAGACGAATCGCGTCATCAGGGGCAAGAATTCAACGATATTTTCTGCTTACTTGGACTCGGATTACCAAAACAAACTTTCAAAAAGTAGTCACGCGCTTCTGTACTGCATTTATTAGGCGAAACATATTGCCAATTTCATAAAACTAACGTTAAAATCCCCCTTCATTTAACCCCTATGACTCTTAGCTTTATCACTATCCCTGACAACGCAGGTATAAGGAATAGCATAGGTTTCTCACCGAATGGAACACTCGTGAAGATGGTTTTCTGTATAAAACACGCCTTTAGGTTGACCAGTTCATAACTTTTTAAGGAATTCTGGAGATAAAATACATGACCCGAAAAAACCTGTCTTTTGCAGGGTTACTCATTTTTCTTGAAGGATATTGTGTCCTTTCACTTGAAATATTAGGCACGAGACTATTAGGTCCAGCCTTTGGCGCCAGTATCAATTTGTGGGCAGCCCTCATCGCTGTGACACTTCTCTCTCTCAGCCTAGGTTATTGTCTTGGCGGCCGATTAGCCGATCGCTATAAACAACGTGAAATATTGATCATTATCGTTTGGCTAAGTGCGGTGTGGACCCTAGTCATTCCGTTTATCAAAAAAGATACTGTAGAAACACTCTCTTTTTTGGGGCTAAAGTGGGACATGCTGTTGAGCTCAGCACTGTTATTCACCTTTCCATTGACCATGCTGGGAATGGTGACACCATTTATACTGCGCATGTGCGTAGAAAACCTTTCAACTATTGGTCATATTGCGGGCCGTTTATATGCGACATCTACTGTCGCGAGTGTTTTTGCTGCTATATTGACCGGATTCTTTTTTATACCCATTTTTGGTACTTTCAACGTCACCATGTCGCTGGTCTTGGTGCTCACTTTAATGAGCTTACTTACCGCTTATATATATTGTGGCCATGTTCAAGGGTTGCCGCTAGCCATCAATGTTCCACTAATTTTATTAGCAATAGGGTTGATCGTGTCTAATAAGCCTAACTATGATAAAAGCCTGTTAGAAGTTCATCAGAGTCAATACGGTGAAATTCGTGTTATTGACTTAGATTGGGGGAAATTTTTGGTAATAGAGGGAGAGATCCATTCCGGAATAGGAAAATATACTGACCATAGCACCTACGTTTACTCGATCCTATTACAGACAGCAAAAGATTTTTTTGACACCCCTGGAGAAGGTTTGGTTATCGGCCTTGGTGCCGGCACTACCATTAAGCCATTTGTTGATGCCAACTGGCGTATGACTGCCGCAGAAATCAATCCGGTGGTTATTGATATGGCTTACAAACATTTTGGATTAAACATTCCAAGATCAAAAACCCATACCGTTGACGGTCGGCGGTTTCTCCATGAAACAGATAAATCATTTGATTTTATTGCATTTGATGCCTATGGCGGTTCTGGAATTCCTTTTCACCTGATAACTCAAGAAGTTTTTAATCTCGCCAAGCAGCGGCTAAATAAAAATGGCACGCTAGGATTAAATGTCATTGGAGATGGGTGGGATTCACTTTTGGTTCACTCTGTTTTGAAAACCCTCGAGCTGGTTTTTACCCATGTTATTGCCCTGCCCGCCTCAGAAAACAGTGCCAGCATACAAAATTTTATTGTGTTTGCATCGGATTCAGAAATAACGCCTAAACTACAGAATTTCCTTCGCAAAGAGTCAAATGAAAATATTTTTTTTCACGCCACAATAGCGAAATCATTCAAGAATATCTTCACTAGCAAACCCCATGGAATAATCCTTACAGACAACCACAACCCTGCAGATTTATGGGGCGATGAGATTAATTTTAAAATCAGAAGCACTAAGAATCATACCGTCGACCCCTCACTTTTATGGTAATTATTTCAGAAAATTATGACTACAATACCCCGTGATATTTAGCGAAGGCCTAATTAATTCAACCATCAAGCACACTGTTCGCTTTTCTTCTCTGATAAGGCCTAGACAACTTTTCCAGAACGCCCTAAAGCAACCTGACAGATGAATCCTATGGTCACACAGCAAAAAAATATCAATTACATCAATTTTATAATCTGTTTAATAGGTTACATATGAAAAACTCATTAATTCACTATGGTATCGTTTTTACAGGCGGGGCGAGTATATTAGCTATTGAAATTCTTGGCAGTCGCATAATGGGCCCTTATTTTGGCGTCAACCTGTTTTTATGGACAGCCTTGCTAAGTATGACATTAATTGCTCTTGCGCTAGGATACTTTTGGGGCGGTATCCTTGCCGACTATAAACCTTCCTACAAGATTCTCGCTACACTCATTTTTATAGCGGCCTTGTGGCTATTTATCCTTCCCCATCTTACAGAACCCATATCCACATTTTCCCGTAATTTCGGATATAAATTGAGTATTTTGTTCACATCGCTATGTCTATTTACCATTCCTCTAGGCTGTCTTGGATGTGTGACTCCTTATGTGCTGAAATTACGTGCCAACTCCCTAAATAAAGTGGCCACTGATGCCGGAGATCTCTATGCCTTTTCAACCATTGCCAGCGTATTAGCTGCTCTGGCGACCGGGTATTTTTTTATTCCATTTGTAGGTGTCAAAGAGTTTACTAACCTAATTGCGCTGGCCTTGACGTTATTAGCTGTACTTCTTTATTTTTACGGCCGCAAACAAACCAATTAATGAATATAGGGGATACTTCATTCCTATCGCAGGTTTGCGCATACACGTCCTATAGCCACCGCTGCCATACAAGAGCGAACTGTAGTGGTACAGTGAATTTGGCCACCTAACAAGAGATGTTATGATCATCTCTAAGCAATTAGGTGAACCCATGAAAAAACGTACAAGATCCACTTTTAGCCTTGAATTTAGACTGGAAGCATCCCAATTAGTTGTCGACCAAAATTACACCATTCGTGAAGCTGCCAAAGACATGAATGTAGGTGTTTCAACCATGGCCAAGTGGGTGGCTCAGTTGAAACAAGAACGACAGGGCAAGCCTTATGCGGCGGCTACTCCAATGACGCCCGACCAACTCAAGATCCGTGAGTTAGAGAAGCGGATTCAGCGAATTGAACTGGAGAAAGAAATTTTATAAAAGGCTACGGCTCTCATGATGTCGGATTCACTGAACAGCTAAAGCTGATTCGTCGCCTTCAATTGCTGTTATTCCACTACAAAACACAGCAGTCATTTAACACGGCATTTTCTATACCAAGATAGTCAACTTTATGGTCAAAAATACTACCCTAAACATTGACCAAAAACTGTACACCGTTGCTGCTATCAAAGGCGCCATAACATCGACTCACTTTCCCACAGACTTATCCACATTTTTTGTGGATAAGAAAAAACACTCCTTTTACAATCAACATTTTCTATGTTGCCAAAAATACCGGAATAGATCAGACAAAACCTACTGAGAGACGTTTTACGAAGCGTTTAACCATTAACAATACCAATCGAGCCCACTGAATAAAAAGACTGGCATAGGTGTAACCCTCCCAAAATTAGAACACATTCAAATAGAGTAATCTCAAGTTAATTGCTGTTCATAAATCTTCGGTGGTAAATCATTAAGTGACTCGTGAGGTCTCTCGTAATTATAATCAATCATCCAGTCATCAGTGATTTCACGAACCTCACTAAGCGAGTTAAATAAATAACAATCTAATACCTCATTTCTATAGGTGCGGTTAAATCGTTCAATATAGGCATTTTGTGTCGGTGTGCCTGGCTTGATAAATTCTAGCTTTACACCGTGTTCTTTTGCCCATAACTCAAGGGTATGCGCGATAAACTCAGGGCCATTATCTTGGCGTATTTGCCTAGGGTAACCTCGATAGGCAGCAATGCGTTCAAGTACTCTAATCACACGTGTCGTCGGTAAACTGCTATCAATTTCAATAGCCAATGACTCACGATTAAAGTCATCAATGATATTAAAAGTTCTAAATCGGCGTCCAGAATACAAACTGTCGCTCATAAAGTCCATTGACCAGGAGTCGTTTGCACTTGATGGCACCGCCAATGGTTCTGGGTGTCGGTTCGGCAAACGCTTTTTACCTTTACGCCTTAAATTCAGCTTCAAGCCGCAATAAATGCGGTAGACTCGCTTGTGGTTCCAACTAAAACCTTGATTTCTCAATCGCATAAAGAGCTTCCTAAAACCATACTTTGGATGCTTTTCAGCTAACGCTGAAAGTTCATCAATAATGACGGTATCATCAACTAACTTTGGCTGATAATAATACATACAGCGACTAATTTTAAAGGCTTCACAAGCCAACACAACGCCTACCCCTAGTTCAATGACGGCATAGCGCACAAACTGTTTGCGTTCGGTTGGCTTTACAGCTTTTTTTCAATGACGTCCTTTAAAGCCATGTTTTGCAAACTGACGTCTGCAAACAATTTTTTAAGTTTACGATTTTCCTCTTCAAGCGCTTTGAGCCGAGATAAATCAGAGGCTTCCATACCGCCATATTTTGATTTCCATTTATAATACGTACTTTGGGCGACACCATGTTGACGACACAGATCAGGCACTATTAAAGCACCGGATTCACCTTCTTTTAAAATATTGAATATTTGCCTTTCTGTAAATTTATTGCGTTTCATTGTTAAGTTCTCCATTACGGTTAATATAATGAGAAAACTCTATTAAATCTATTCTGATTTTAGGGGAGGGTTACATAGGCTCTCTCGTAAAAACACTCAATCTTCATATCCACACCCCTCTGTCAATGCCTTTTTTACTTAAGACATCAGCCATTGGTAATGGTGTTAATCAGCGTGCAAAACTTACCAGGGTTCTAGGGGAAACAGCGTTGAAAAGTTTCCACCCTAGATTGTATAAAATCCGATATTTTATCGGAGCATCCTGGAGTGTTACAAATGGATATTATTGCGGAAGTAAGAAGGCGGCATCTTGTGAGTGGAGAGTCGATTAGTTCAATTGCACGATCTCTTAAAATCTCTCGACCTACGGTTAGAAAACATTTATCGACAGAAGTTGAGCCTGTTTATAATCGTGAACATCAACCTGAACCTAAACTAGGTTCATTCAAGCCCTTACTGGAACAATGGCTTGAAGTTGATATCAAGTTACCTAAAAACCAACGCCGCACTGCACAGCGCTTATTTGAAGGGTTACTTGATGAAGGCTATAGCGGTGCTTATGACAGTATTCAGCGATTTGTTAAACAATGGAAAATTGATAACAGGAAATCACCCTCTACAAAACAAGCTTTTATACCGTTAGCTTTTCCAGCAGGTGAAGTCTGTCAGTTTGATTGGAGTCAAGAAACCATTGATATAGGCGGTAGAGAACTCAAGATTAAAGTCGCTCATTTCCGCTTAGCTTATAGTCGAAAAATGTTTGTTGTTGCCTATCCGCGCGAGACACAGGAAATGGTGATGGATGCGCATAATAAAGCGTTTGCCTTTTATGGTGGTGTTCCCTTACAAATGATTTATGACAATCTTAAAACAGTTGTTGATACCGTATTTGTGGGTAAAGAGCGTAAGTTTAATCGCCGCTTCATGGCGTTGGCTAATCACTACCTCTTTGAACCAGTGGCTTGTACGCCAGCAGCAGGATGGGAAAAAGGTCAGGTAGAAAACCAAGTCGGTAATATCAGAGAATGGCTATTCACACCGCGAGCTAAGTTTGATAGCTTTGCTGAATTAAATACATGGTTAGCACAGCGTTGCGAGGAACTGAGTAGCCGAAAACATCCAACATTACCGTCTCAAACCATTGCCGCATGTTTTCAACAAGAACAACCATTACTCCGCAAAATCACAACGCCATTTGCAGGTTATATAGAACATTTATTAAAAGTGAGCTCAACTTGTCTAGTTAGACACGATAGGGTCTTATACAGCGTCCCTGCTCAATGGGTAGGGCAGATGGTCTCAGTTAGAGTAACGGCTTATTCACTCAGTGTGGTTGCAAAAGGTGAAATGATTGCCGAACATCAACGCTGCTTTACCCGTGACCAAATAATCTGTAACCCTTGGCATTATCTTTCAGTTTTAGAAAAGAAACCCGGTGCATTACGGCACGGTATTCCCTTTCAAAACTGGGATTTACCAGAACCGATACAGCAAGTCAGAAAACAGTTACTAAAACAGAAGCAAGGCGATAGAGCATTCGTTGACTGCTTGTTGCTGGCAAAAGATGTTGGAATCGATACTTTTGAAACAGCTTGCGAACTGACACTAGAAACGGGTGCTGTCACGGGCAGTATCGTGCTCAATGAGATCAGGCGGTTAACTGAACCGGCCCAGCCTAAAGAGTTAAATGGCTGTCATCACTTACAGCTAAACGAGGAACCAAAGGCTGATTTTCAGCGCTATGATTACTTATTGGGAGCACGCAATGTCCATTGACTTGCATACTCAATTAAAAAACTTACGCCTCTATGGAATGAGCGATGCGTGGGCTGAAATTAAAGCGGAAGGCCCTCAAAGAAAACAAGATATTTCACCAGAGCACTTATTGAGTCAGTTGGTTCATGCCGAAATAACAGACCGCTATGCACGTAGCCTACGATACCAATTGAAAGTAGCCAAGTTTCCTATCCATCGTGATTTAGTTAACTTTGAATGGGGAGAGACAGCCCTTTCAAAACAACAGATAGAACAACTGGCAACCGCAAAATTCATGGACGATGCACACAATCTTATTCTTGTTGGTGGTACAGGAACAGGTAAATCTCATCTTGCCACGGCATTGGGTGTAGCCGCTATTCATCATGAAAAACGAGTGCGTTTTTATAATGCAGTTGATTTAGTCAACCTACTCGAACTGGAGAAACAGCAGGATAAAACAGGAACAATGGCGAGAAAGCTTATACAAATGGATGCCGTTATCCTTGATGAACTGGGGTATCTGCCATTTCCCAAGTCAGGTGGCGCATTACTCTTTCACCTTATCAGTCAGCTCTATGAACGAACCTCGCTGATAATCACAACCAATCTGAAGTTCAGTGAATGGGTGCAGGTTTTTGGTGATGCAAAAATGACAGCTGCGCTTCTGGATCGAATTACTCATCATTGTGACATCATCGAAACAGGGAACGATTCTTATCGGTTTAAGCATCGAAAATCAGGGTTAAAAACAGTGTAAATATCCAAGGCAAAGTGGAAACTTTTGGACGCTGACAGGTGGAAACTTTTCAACGCTGATTGACACTACTTTATTTGGATGACAATCTTGATCGGTTAGAAGAAAGGAATACTCACTTGAACACATGTAAGTCATTTACCAAATATAAGGAAAGGTAGTGAAACTACTGCCCTTCAAGGATAGTGTATTTGCACAATCATCAACCCCTGCATCATTGGAGGGCATTATTGATGACATTAGAAGTGGTGCCTATAAGGATATTGTTGATGAAATCAGAGTTGAGAACACTCCTAAAAGTGTTCGTGCAGAACTGAAAAAGAAACTTCCAGCATTTATCGTTGATGTTTCATTTGCTGACAATGCCCCTTCTTTATCAAGAACTGATGCATTCTCTGCCACTGGGATTATCCAGTTTGATATCGATGATTATGATGTAGAAAGATCCAAGAAAAGCATACAAACACTCACCTCCGATCCATCGGTTCTATATGCTTTTCTTTCACCATCAGGTGGTATCAAGTTCGGTGTTCTAACTGATTTTGAGTGCTCTGACAGCACGATCAATCACAAGCACCGCATTGCATACAGCATGGTGAAAGAATGCTTGTCATCTGACCTTCATTTCACCAAGAATGACGATGCTGTGAGTAGTGTTTCTCAGCAGTGCCTTGTCTCATATGACCCAGATGCCTACTACAATGCATCGGCAACAAAACTGGTAATCAATGAATCCATCAATGACAAGCACAGGGAGCAACAGGAACACTTCAATGCAATCGAAGTTGGAGCAACTACTACTGCCTCTGATAAAGAGGTCATTGAACTATTGAGTTCCATTCCTCATGTTCTGCCCTATGAGAAACGCAGAGACATAAACTTTGCAGTGATAGACCACTTTAGGGATGCCGCAAGACCCCACTTATTGTCTCATTGGATAAAACGGGATCGTAAGAAGTTAGAGGGGCAGATTGATGCCCAAATAAAATCACACAAAACCAGAAAAGACCGCAAGATTAGTGTCAGAACCTTATTCGATCAGGCATGGAAGAATGGATGGAGAGGCAGATCCATTATCAAAGAAGCACAGGATCTTGAACCAACCTTCCATTCCCCGAAATATTTCACTCCCCAAGAAAGCACCGAGCACTTGGAAGAGATCATTCATAACAACTTCTTCCGGAAGAAAAAGGATCAAATGGTCATTGTGGAATGCGGATCTGGCAAGACCAGAACCATGTTCCGTTTTGTATCAGAGTTCGTATTTGCAAATCCCCGAACAAAAGTAGCAATATTCCTCAAAACTCACAAGATGATGGAGCAGTTCGTGGAGGATATGAACAAAAATATCAGGAAACATAATGATGAACAGATAGAAGATTCTGGGTTTCGGGGCATGGAAACTCAATATCCCTTTTTCCACAGACCTCATCGCATGAAGGGGATGAAGGAATCCTGTAAGGAACTTGATAGAGAGGGGTCTGGAATCACCGAAGATAATATAGAGGTCATCGGCACATCAAGGTGTGATGATTGCTATTACAGGAATTTTGAGAGTTGCGAATATTTTGAGCAGTATGAGGATTTCTTCGGCAAAGTAAGCAATATCAGGATTTACACCCACAATCGTTTATTCCTACGACCCAAGATAGATAAAGATTTCCACCCAGATTACATCGTCATTGATGAAGACATTATTTCAATGATGACAGAGACAAAAAAAACATTACTGTCAATCAGTGAATCAAAATATCCTTCTCTCACCAAGATTCTGGCAAGCATATCCGATAGGAAAGAGACACTGGTAGAGGCAACTGCCCCACATTGGGATGGAATATATTCTGATTACATGAAGGTAAAAGATGAACTAAACAACCTGAACCAGAAAATAAAGAATTCCGATAAAACATTATTAGTCAAATCTATTATTTCCTTTGATGCCTACGATAAACTTCTGAAAGCAAGGGAAGTAAAGATCAAAGAGATGTCATTATTTGAGGAACTGATTGCCCTATCGTCTGGGATCAAGAAACAATCAAAGAATGTCTGGGTTCAGCATAGGGAGAATGATGCACCACGACTCACATATGGTCATGTAAAAACGATTCTTGATGAATACCAAGACACCCCAATGCTTTACATGGATGCATCAGGAGATCAACTTGTAATAGACACATTATTAGAAAGGGATTTTGAGTTTCATGACATTCCTGTGGTTCAACAGGAGAATGCATCGGTCTATCAGATACAGAACCATACTTACTCTAAATCATCGTTCCAAGATGATTCAGAGGGCAAGAAGATAGATGAAATCACGGATTGGATTGACACTTTGGAGACCGATACATGCGGTCTGATCAGATACATGCGGATCAATAAGGATAAGCAGTTCTTCAAGCAACTGGATCACAAGATCAACCAGATCAATGGAGGAACGGATTGCATTGGGTGGTTCGGAGATATCCGTGGGATCAACAGATTTGAGACCTGCGACACCCTACTTGTTCTTGGTCAGCATCGTTTGCCAGATCACCAGATTTTCAATCTATCCCAACTGATATTCAGAGAAGATATTGTTGATCAGAGTCGGCAAGTGGAAGTTGCGGAGTATGCGAAATATCTGAAAAAAGAAAGGATGAATAAGGTGTTCAGAATGAAGGATGGTAATCACAAGAGCATTCAGCAAGACGATTACACGCACCCAGAGTGCTTCTATACATCCAACCACTTTGACAAGGCAGAGACCTACCAAGCATTGCACCGGATCCGATTGATTCATGGCACGGAGCACAAGCAAGTGTTCATCTTTTCTAACACACCACTGGATGTTTCTGTTGATGCATTACTGGATAGGAACAAGGAACTGGGATCAAAGAATATCCATGTCATAAAACACATCGAGGAGAATCATTTCCTCATTGATGCGAATGATGCATTCATTGATGCTTTTCAGTGGAATCCGGATGAAACAAAACGATTCAGAGACCAAAGAGGATCTGGGCAGTGGATGAAACAGCATCGTTCATTGCTGCATTGGTCGTTCCATACGAAGGATCGCAAGTCAGGGAAAGTCTATTCATGGCATGACCAATCTGAACAGGATGTTCGTGAATGGTTAGAAACGGATCAGGGATTGCAGATCAAATCAGTTGCCCATTAGAGTGAGTTTTAGATTATTAGACGAGTGGAAAATATCAGACAGACATATAAAATAAAGTAGTCTATTCACACGTGTGAATACTTTTGTGAATATCATTTGTGAATACTTTGTGAAAACTCTAAATCCGTGAAAATATTATTTACTATGAGACCTTTGCACG
>Ga0209658_1001808_pt1 | contig 12359 bp, 10 predicted proteins | sample SaaInlV_150m_DNA_6_FD_184656 | JGI IMG/M metagenome (GOLD analysis project Ga0209658, IMG submission 184656) | Marine microbial communities from expanding oxygen minimum zones in the Saanich Inlet - SI037_S4LV_150m_DNA (SPAdes) (version 2) | ecosystem: Environmental > Aquatic > Marine >...
AGAGTGAAACTGTACTTTCTCCAGAAGAAAAATTATTACGCGCTATCTTTGGCGAGAAGGCTAACAGTGTTAAGGACTCTTCATTACGTATCGGTGCATCAAAATCAGGTGTGGTGATTGACGTACAAGTCTTTACCCGTGACCGTGTTGAAAAAGACTCAAGAGCACTTAGTATTGATGAAGATCGTTTAGCGAAAATCAGAAAAGATATTGATGATGAGTTTGGCATTATTGACGGTGATATTTATCGTCGTATTCGCTTAAAACTTTCTGGCAATGCGCTAACTAAAGCAGTTGGCGACATTAAAGCTGGCGAGAAACTAAATGCCAAATTAATGAAGAAGCTTGATAATGCAGACATGGCTAAACTTAAAGTTGAAGATGCCGCTATTAATAAAGAAGTAGCAGCATTGATTAAACAAGCCAAAGCTAAGCAAGTTGAGTTTGATAAGTTCTTTGAAGATGAGCGTGCTAAGATTAACGAAGGTGCAGAATTACCACCAGGCGTAATGAAGATGGTTAAAGTTTACGTGGCAACACGTAAAACCCTTCAAGTCGGTGATAAGATGGCCGGTCGTCACGGTAACAAAGGTGTGATTTCACGCGTATCTCCAATTGAAGATATGCCTTACCTTGAAGACGGTTCAACCGTTGATGTCGTACTTAACCCACTGGGTGTACCATCACGAATGAATGTTGGTCAGGTACTAGAAGTGCACTTGGGTTATGCTGCTAAAGGTTTGGGTTATAAGATTGCCGCTATGTTGGACGAAAAACGTAGTGAGATGGTTAAGGAAATCCGAGACTTCTTAGATAAGGTTTATAACTCTTATGGCAAGCAAGAAGATTTAGCTTCATTTACTGATGAAGAAATCATCGAGCTGGCTAATAACTTACGCGAAGGTGTGCCAATGGCAACACCAGTATTTGACGGCATCAAAGAAGAAGACATTAAGTCATTGCTAAAATTAGCTGATCTTCCAGAGTCTGGTCAAGAGCAGTTATACGATGGTCGTACGGGTGAGGCGTTTGATCGCCCAGTAACGGTTGGTTATATGCACATGCTTAAGCTTAATCACTTAGTAGACGATAAGATGCATGCTCGTTCAACAGGTCCTTACTCATTAGTAACGCAGCAGCCGCTGAGTGGTAAAGCACAATTTGGTGGTCAGCGCTTTGGTGAGATGGAAGTATGGGCACTTGAAGCTTACGGCGCAGCACACACATTACGTGAAATGCTAACGGTGAAGTCAGATGACGTTGCCGGTCGCGCGAAGATGTACAAGAGTATTGTTGATGGTGTTAACTTAACCGAGTCAGCCATGCCAGAATCATTTAACGTATTGGTCAAAGAGATCCGTTCGTTAGGTATTGATGTTGAACTTGAGCAACACTAATTAGGAGAATCCGATGAAAGATTTATTACAAATTTTAAAACAGCAAAATAAAGAACAAGATTTTGATGCGATTCGAGTTGGACTGGCTTCTCCTGAGAAGATTCGTTCATGGTCATATGGTGAGGTTAAGAAGCCTGAAACTATTAACTACCGTACATTTAAGCCTGAAAGAGAAGGTTTGTTCTGTGCTAAGATTTTTGGTCCAATGAAAGACTTTGAGTGTTTGTGTGGTAAATACAAGCGCATGAAGTTCCGCAACGTAGTTTGTGAAAAGTGTGGCGTTGAAGTGACACTTTCTAAAGTTCGTCGTGAGCGTATGGGTCATATCGAATTAGCTGCTCCAGTAGCGCACATTTGGTATCTTAAATCACTGCCTTCACGTTTAGGTTTGTTGATGGATATGACGCTTAAAGATATTGAGCGCGTACTTTACTTTGAAGCATTCTTAGTGACAGACCCTGGCTCAACACCGTTGGTGAAAAAGCAATTATTAACCGAAGAAATGTACTTTGATGCATTAGATGAATACGGTGATGATGAGTTTGAAGCGAAAATGGGTGCTGAAGCAATCCAAGATGTTTTAGCAGAAATGCAGCTTGAAAAAGAAGCAGCTAATTTACGTGAAGATAGCTTAAACACTAAATCTCAAACTAAGCTTAAGAAATACAACAAGCGTCTTAAATTAATTGATTCACTAATTCAGTCAGGTAATAAGCCAGAATGGATGGTGTTAAAAGTATTACCAATTCTTCCGCCAGATTTGCGCCCATTAGTGCCGCTTGATGGTGGTCGTTTTGCGACTTCTGATCTAAACGATTTATACCGTCGTGTGATTAACCGTAACAACCGTTTAGGTCGTTTATTAGAGTTAGACGCACCAGAAATTATCGTCCGTAACGAAAAGCGTATGCTTCAAGAAGCGGTTGATTCATTGATTGATAATGGTCGTCGTGGCCGTGCGGTGATGGGTAATAACCGTCGTCCGTTAAAATCAATTGCTGACATGATTAAAGGTAAGCAAGGTCGATTCCGTCAAAACTTATTAGGTAAGCGTGTTGACTACTCAGGTCGTTCGGTGATCGTTTGTGGTCCATACCTTAAATTACATCAGTGTGGTTTACCAAAGAAAATGGCTTTAGAATTATTTAAGCCATTTATGTACAACCGCTTAATGGCTAAAGGTTTAGCTTCAACAATTAAAGCTGCTAAGAAGATGGTAGAAGGCGAAGGCCCTGAAGTATGGGATATCCTAGAAAAAGTCGTACACCAACATCCGGTAATGCTTAACCGTGCACCAACATTGCACCGTTTAGGTATTCAAGCATTTGAGCCGTTACTGATTGAAGGTAAAGCAATCCAATTACATCCACTCGTTTGTGGCGCATTTAACGCTGACTTTGATGGTGACCAGATGGCGGTACACGTACCATTATCTGAAGAGGCACAATTAGAAGCAAGAACTTTAATGCTAGCTTCTAACAACGTATTGCACCTTGCTAGTGGTGAGCCGATTATCGTACCTTCGCAGGACGTTATTTTGGGCTTGTACTACATGACGCGTGATATGATTAACCAAAAGGGCGAAGGCATGGTCTTCGCCAATTCGACTGAAGCTTTAAATGCTTATGAGTCGGGTTCTGCTTCATTGCACGCTAAGGTTAAATTACGCATCCAAGAATATGAAAAAGTCGACGGTAAACACCAACCAACAACAAAACGTATTGTTGATACAACCGTTGGTCGTGCAATTTTCTCAAGAATTTTGCCGGCAGGTTTGTCATTCAATTTAATCAACGAAGCTATTTCTAAAAAGGTAGTTTCTAACTTGATTCACATTTGTTACCAAACACAAGAGTTAAAAGACACGGTTATTTTTGCTGACCAGATGATGTACATGGGCTTTAAATATTCAACTAAGTCAGGTATCTCATTCTGTTCAAACGACATGACTATCCCTGGCACTAAAGCAGGTATGATTGACGAAGCAGAAACACAAGTAAAAGACGTGCAAAAGCAGTATTCACAAGGTATTGTGACTGATGGTGAGCGTTATAACAAAGTGATTGATATTTGGTCTCGCACTTCAGAGAAAGTTGCTAAGGCAATGATGGATGAAATCGGTTTTGATGATTTCACTAACGCCGACGGAAAAACTGAAAAACTAGCCTCATTTAACTCGGTTTATATGATGGCTGATTCTGGTGCTCGTGGTTCTCCAGCACAGATGCGTCAGTTAGCAGGTATGCGTGGTCTAATGGCTAAGCCAGATGGTTCAATTATTGAAACACCGATTACCTCAAACTTCCGTGAAGGCTTGAATAACATGCAGTACTTTATTTCAACACACGGTGCACGTAAAGGTCTAGCTGATACAGCACTTAAAACAGCAAACTCGGGTTACTTAACACGTCGTTTGGTGGATGTTGGACAAGATCTAGTGGTCAATGAAGTCGATTGTGGTACTGAAAATGGACTCATCAAGAAGGCTACGATTGAAGGTGGTAATATTGTACAAACACTCGGCGCTGCGGTATTAGGCCGTGTGATGGCTGAAGATGTGCTAATTCCAGATTCAACTAAAGTGTTATTACCTAAAGGTCATTTAGTAACTTTAGAAGATTCAGACAAGATCAACGAATTAGGTGTTGAATCAATCAAAGCGCGCTCTACTATTACTTGTGACACTGGCTATGGCGTTTGTGCTTCTTGTTATGGTAATGACATGGCACGTGGTCATCAGATTGGTGTTGGTGAAGCAGTTGGTGTAATTGCAGCACAATCAATCGGTGAGCCGGGTACACAGTTAACCATGCGTACGTTCCACATTGGTGGTGCGGCTTCTGCTTCAACAGCAGTGAGCAGCATTAATATTAATACTGATGGTATTGCCCATTTAGAAGGCATGAAGTCAATTACAAATGCTAGTGGTGATTTAGTGGTGATTTCTCGTTCATCTGAAGTAACCATTCGCAATGTTAAAGGTCAAGAAGTTGAGCGTTATAAGATTCCTTATGGTGCGATTGTTCATGTTCAAGACGGCGGCGCTGTTAAAGCAAAAGACAAGATTGCAGACTGGGATCCGCATACGCACCCAATTATTTCTGAGCAGTCAGGTCGTGTGGTTTTTGTTGATTTTGTTGAAGGTGTTACGGTTAACAAAAACACAGATCCATTAACGGGTCTAACCTTCTTTGAGATGATTGATGAGGCAGAAAGATCAGCAGCAGCTAAAGGTTTGAAGCCACTCATTAAGATGGTTGATGAGAAAGATTCAGAGATGGTGTTATCAACACACTACCTACCTTCAACAGTGAAGATCAATCTAGAAGATAATCAAGTCATCACCGCAGGTGAAGTCTTGGCTAAGATTCCAAAAGATCAGTCTAAGACCAGTGATATTACTGGTGGTTTGCCACGTGTTGCTGACTTATTTGAAGCACGTAAAGCTAAAGATCATTCAATCCTTGCAGAAGCAACGGGTGTGATTAGTTTTGGTAATCCTACTAAGTCTAAAGATCGTTTAATCATTACTTCACAAGAAGGTGAAGCGACAGAAATGATGATCCATAAATGGCGTCAAATTAACGTCTTTGATGGTGAGTCTGTTGTTAAAGGTGATGTGGTTTCTGATGGCCCTTCTAATCCACACGATATCTTACGTTTATTGGGTGTTGAAGCTTTAGCTAACTACGTGGTTAAAGAAGTTCAAAATGTTTACCGCCTACAAGGTGTAAACATCTCTGATAAGCATATTGAAGTGATTGTGAAGCAAATGCTACGTAAAGTTGAAGTACTTGATGCAGGTGATTCGTCACTTGTTAACGGTGAAATAGCTGAGTATGTACGCGTTATTGATATCAACAAACAATTAACAGCACAGGGTAAAGACCTAGTGTCTTACCAAAGATTGTTGATGGGTATTACTAAAGCGTCACTATCAACAGAATCGTTTATCTCTGCAGCGTCGTTCCAAGAGACAACACGTGTGTTAACCGAAGCCTCAACTACAGGCCGTGTCGATACACTGAAAGGCTTAAAAGAGAACGTAATTGTAGGTCGTTTAATTCCGGCAGGTACGGGTTTTGCATATCACCAAGAGCGTCGTGCAAAGCGCGCTGAAGGTGTGATGCAAAGCGCTGATGCGCAAGCTGCACTTTCAGAGCAGTTAAGTGAAGCAGACGAAGCACAAGAAGCGGCTGAAGAGTAGTAATACACTTCACCAATAAAAAAAACCGCAGTCAATTATGGCTGCGGTTTTTTTTCGCCTACGATTAAGGCACACGCGTGCCATATCAACAACGCTTGGTATAAAATGCGATTATGAATAAAGCAAGCTTCAATCAACATGTGGTGGATGGGTATAACCATATTCCAGTCTATAAATCCGTTGCCATTGATACAGATACCGCATTAGGTCTATATTTAAAATTAGCCAACAACCCTTACTCGTACTTATTTGAGTCAGTTCAGGGTGGTGAAAAATGGGGTCGTTATTCAATGATTGGCCTGCACGCACAAACGGTTATCAAAGTGTTTGACCATGAAGTCCGTATTGAACAAGAAGGCGAGTTACTAAAATCAACCGAAGAAAAAGACCCGCTCGCTTGGATTGAACAATATCTGAATCAATACAAAGTGCCAGAATTAGAGGCTTTGCCAGATTTTAATGGCGGTTTGGTGGGTTACTTTGGTTATGAGATTATTCGCTATATTGAGCCAAGACTCTCAAACATCGACAAACCTGATGAGCTCGGCGTGGCCGATATCTTGTTAATGGTATCGAACGATTTAGTTGTATTTGACAATCTACTCAATCAAGCTTTTGTAATTACCCATATCGATCCAAGCAAGCAAAGCTATGAGGATGCACTCAGTCGTTTAGATGAAATATCCAAACAAATTAATCAGCCGTTAAAGCCGTCTGACTATCAATCTGACCAAATTACTGAGCAAGATTTCGTCTCAAGCTTTGGTGAGGAAAACTACAAAGACACCGTTAAAAAAATTCAAGAATACATTGTTGCAGGTGATGTGATGCAAGTCGTGCCTTCGCAGCGCCTTAGTTGCAAATTTAGCGCACCACCGGTTGAGCTATACCGCCAATTAAGGCGTCTTAATCCATCCCCTTATATGTATTACCTTAACTTGGGAGATACCGCCATTGTCGGCTCATCGCCAGAGATTTTAACTCGTGTAGATGGTGATAGGCGTGCAACCGTTCGCCCTATAGCTGGTACACGCTCTCGTGGCGCCAATGAAAAAGAAGATCTAGCACTAGAGAAAGACTTATTGTCGGATGAAAAAGAAATCGCCGAACACTTAATGTTGATTGATCTTGGTCGTAATGATCTTGGCCGTATCGCCAAAACAGGCACGGTAGATCTAACAGACAAAATGTTTGTCGAGCGTTATTCACACGTCATGCACATTGTATCGAACGTTGAATGCGAGCTTAAAGACAACATGAGTGCAATGGACGTACTTAAAGCGACTTTCCCAGCAGGCACGCTAAGCGGCGCACCTAAGGTCCGTGCAATGGAAATTATTAACGAAGTTGAGCCGCTCAAGCGCAATATTTATTCAGGCGCCATCGGTTACCTATCATGGCATGGCTGTATGGACATGGCTATTGCTATTCGTACCGCCGTGGTAAAGGACGAAACCCTTTACGTACAAGCAGGCGCAGGTATTGTTTATGACTCCATACCACAATCAGAATGGGATGAAACCATGCACAAAGCGCGTGCACTAATTAAGGCTGCTGAACAAGTTTAAGTTAGTTAAGGATAAAACAAACTATATTAGATTTCCATAAAAGTGTTGCATTTGTATTTTTTATGGTTATGATAGGGGTTTTGGTAAGGTAGTAACTCCTTACATGGGGGGTTATATTTTTTTTATATATAAAGAGGAGAGAAACATGAAGAAAACTATTTCTTCTATCTCAGCAGTTGTGACATTGGCGACATTATTTATGATGCCAACGCAAGCAGGTGCTAAAGAGATGACGGACGAAGAGGCTACTTTCGGTCGTAAAGCAGGTAACTGCTTAGCATGTCATATGATTCCAGGCGGTAACTTGCCAGGCAACATTGGCCCACCACTACTTGCGATGAAAGCAAGGTATCCAGATAAAGCAGCTTTAAGAGCGCAGATCTGGGACGCAACTGTTAAGAATCCAAACACAATCATGCCTCCATTTGGAAAGCATGGTGCTTTGACTGAAAAACAGATTGATCAAGTTACTAATTACATTTATTCTAAATAAGGAGAAGACGATGAAAAGAAGATTATTTTTAAAAAGTGCAATGGCAGGTTCTGCAGTTGCAACAGCAGTAGGCGCAGGCTTACTAACACCATCAATGGCTTTTGCTAACTCAGCAGACTTTAAAGCTAAATCAGACGCAGCAGGTGCTTCAGCAGCTGGCGCAGGCAAAGGTTCTTTTAAGTTTAAAGCGCCTAAGATCGCTGAAAACGGTGCAGTCGTACCAATGACAGTAGATGCTTCTAAAATGGACGGCGTGACCAACATTTCTTTCTATGTTGTTAACAACGGCACACCATTAGCGGCTTCGTTCAATTTGTCTGGTGCTCAAGGTTATGTTTCTACTCGTATTAAGATGGGTAAAACTTCACCAGTAGACGCACTAGTTACTGCAGGCGGCGCGACAACTAAAGTATCGCAAGAAGTGAAAGTAACAATTGGCGGCTGTGGCGGTTAATCGCTTAACTGACGACTAAATTATAAAAATATTAAAGGAGAATAAAAATGGCAAAGATCAAATTAAAGCCTAAAGCAAGAAAAGGTGTTATCGGTATCAAGTGTTTAATTAAACACCCAATGGAAACTGGTTTACGTAAGAAAAAAGGCAAAATAGTACCTGCTAACTACATTGTGCACATGGTTGTATCTCACAACGGCACTAAAGTAGTTGACGCAGATATTGGTAGCTCTATTTCTAAAGACCCATACTTTAAATTCAATGTTGCTGGCGCTAAAGGCGACACAATCGAACTTAAGTACAAGGATAGTAAAGGTAAAACAGGTTCTGCGACTGCGAAGTCTAAGTAACTTTATATAATTGAGGAGAGATCAATGAAAAAACTAATAACTGCAGTCGTCAGTTTAGGTTTAATGGCTGGCGCTACATCTGCAATTGCAGATATGGAAGCTGACCGTAAAGCCTTTGTTGGCCACTTTAAGTCCATTCAGCCAGGCGTTGAGTTTGCAGATTACACCAATGGTGTTTATGCTTATGATGCAGGTTCTAGAGATCAGTTTGAAGAGATTCTAGACGGCATTCCACCGTATGAAGAAGCGGTAGAAAAAGGCGCAGCAGAGTTTGAAAAGTTTGGTTTGGCAAAATGTGCAGCACTTGCAGATCCTGCAGCAGCACGTTTAGCGCATCCATACTATGATGATGCAGCTGGTACAGTGGTGACACTAGAAGGTACAATCCGTAAATGTTATAACGAGCAAACTGGTAAGAAGATGGGCCCGATGAAAGGCAAAGTTGCCCGAATCAGTGCTTGGATTTCTGATCAAGCGGCTGGCGAGAAGATCAACGTAAAAGTTGAATCTGATGGTGCAAAAGCAGCTTATGCAAGAGGTAAGGCAACTTTCTACGCTAAGCGTGGTCAGTTCAACATGTCTTGTGCAGATTGCCACGTGTATAACGCTGGCAAAAAAGCAAGAGCTGATATCTTATCACCTGCATTAGGTCACACAACACACGTGCCAATGTATCGTGCAAAGTGGGGTAGCTTAGGTACGTTACATCGCCGTTATGGTGGTTGTTACAAGAATATGCGTGCTAAGCCTTTAATGGCTCAAAGTCCAGAGTATCGTGATATGGAGTTCTTCCATCAAGCGATGAGCAATGGCCTTGAGATCACTGACGCTCGTTACAGAAAATAGGAGAAGTATGATGAAAAAATTACTACTAACAACCTTAACTGTATTTGCCTTTTCGGCACAAGCTGATTACTTAGGTAGTGGTCATAACTGGAACACGGGCTCGTCTGATCCGTTTGGTGCAGCAATTGCTGCAGCTGAGTCTGGTTATGCAGCAAACCTAAAAGCTCACATGGCTTGGCGTGATACTGGCAAGATGATCAAAGAAGCTAAAAAACTACAGGCATCAGGTAACGCTGCTGGTGCAGTGGCTTTAGCTAATAAAGCTCACACGCAAACAGTAAATGCGGCAGCGCAAACTGTTGGTGCGGGTTCGGCTGGTCCTAGCTTCTAGCAAGCTAAACAGTTAAATAAAAAATACCCCTTTATTGGGGTATTTTTTTTGTCTGCTATTTTTTAAGATTGAAAAACACACAAGCAATAAAAAAGCGCCGAATAGGGCGCTTTTTTATTCTTCTACTTTCCTCTCTCCTTGGAATGTTTGGTTAATGCTGCAGTATCTATTCTGAGGATGAATATGAAACTTCGGTTTTTACAACTTAACTACAACATTAAGGGTTCAATTCTACACTGATAAAAAAGCAAAAAAAAACGATTATTTTTTTCAGTACAATAACAAAGAAAACAAAAAACGCATTACAGGGGAGTGGATGAGAAACAAGAAAGAATTCGTTGAATATTCTAAAGCCAAGGAGTTGGTTAGTAATTATGAGTTGACGGTTAAAACCAAACTTGATTATCAAATTTCCTATAAAGAAATTCATGCGGATCTTCCTTGTGACCCAACGGCGACTTACAAAGGTGAGTGGATTGATTGGAATGTGTTTCTTGGTAAAAATATTGCCTAATAAGTCGCCATATTAAAAATTTCTGAAATTTTTGATAAACACCCAATTTCCAGTCATTTTTTTTATAAAAAACCTTGTAAAACTAGGTGTTTTAGACGAATAATGGCAATTTTTAAGGTTTGTTATAGCTTTAAGATGAGCGTTTGCATTATTTTCTAAATTTTTAAAGTATAAAAAAGATACATAAGTCGATGATACTTTGTCATAATTGTCAGTTAAATCATTACATTGAGTAAATAAGGGGAGCGTAAGTGCATGTTTAGCGAAACTATAAAAAATAAAATCGATCAAGTTGGTGATTTCTTAATTGAAGCATTTCATTTAGTAGGTTTATTTGTAATCGGCGGCACCGTAGTTTGGTCAGCAGTTAGTGAGTATCTACTGATCATGCAGCACGAATCAGGCTTCGCTTCGCTTAAAGATATTTTATTAATGTTTATTTATCTAGAACTCGGTGCGATGATTGGTATCTATTTTAAAACTCATCGATTGCCGGTGATTTTCTTAATCTTTATTGCTATTACTGCCATCACACGATTTATGGTGATTGACATGAAATCTCTAGTTGCTAATGACAGTTTTAATTTGATTATTATGGTTACTTCTATTTTAATTTTAACTATTTCAGCAGGTGTTTTAAGATTTACTGAAAAAAAGTACGACACTTCAAATGAGTGCTGTACTTAAATAACACAAAGGGAGGAGCAAAATGAATATAGCAATTAAAGTTGGGGCGTTATTGGTTGGTGGTTACGCCGCTTATGGTATGGGGTCTTTTATGTATACCATGGGTGATGATATGACCAACATGACCAAGTCAGTTGGACAAATGACTCAAGACGTTCACTCTATGGCAAAAAACATGAATGGTATGGCGCGCAACATGATGCAAATGGCGCAAAGCATGGTCGATGGTCAAAAGAAAATGGGTGATGATTTTGCCAATGTTGCCAGAGACATGAACATTATGACTCGTTCAATGGTGTCGATGGGTAGAGATATGAATGGCCTGGGTGCACAGATATCGGGCATGAATGTTAATATTAAAGAAATGAACGGCTCAATGTCACGCATGAGTGGCGACATGTCAACCATGAATAATTCGATGTCAGGCATGCGTTATGATATTAATAAATTCACTAAGCCTGAAAATATTATGATGCCTTGGATGCGTTAATACCAATCTGATTTTTTTTAAACCGTCCTTTAGGGCGGTTTTTTATTGCCTGATATTTTTAATTATTTTTAATTTAAAAAATATAAATAATCCATATTTTTCCAGTTGTAAAATAAAGCATAAATCATGCGATTATTTTTATTTTTTTAACCTTGTTGAATGCCAAATACTGAGTTCGTCCACCTTCATTGTCATAGCGAGTATTCTGTTGAGAATAGTTTAATTCGCATACCAAAATTGGTAGAAAAAGCCAAAGAACTTGGTATGAGCGCTATTGCACTGACGGATAACGCCAATTTATTTGCAGCGGTTAAACTTTATAAAGAAGCCAAAGGTGCTGGTATTAAGCCGATTTTTGGTGCCGAACTTGTTCTTAAGGGTGAAGAGCAAAACACTTCTTTATTGCTTTTGTGTCAAAACCATGAGGGTTATTTAAATTTATCTGAGCTGATTTCTTTGTCTTATCTGCAAGGGCAAACCATTGATAGTGTAAGCATTACTGCCGAGCAACTACAAGCGCACCATCAGGGTTTGATACTCATCGCATTGCCAGTGCGCAGTGATGTGGCGCAACACTTAATTAATAATCAAATTACCAAGGCAACTCAACAAGCGCAAGCTTGGCAAGCCGTGTTTGGTGATCGATATTATTTAGGTGTACAGCGTACTAGTAGGAAGCATGATGAGCGCCATTTACACCTTTGTATTGAGCTTGGATTGACGCTCGATATTCCTTTAGTGGCAACCAACGATGTAGAGTTCTTACACAAGCAAGATTTTGATGCGCACGAGGCCAGAATTTGTATTTCTCAAGGTGGGCTGTTGGATGATGCGCGCCGTGAGAAGCACTACCATGCTGAGCAGTATTTAAAATCAGGTGAAGAAATGGAGGTGCTGTTTTCTGATTTGCCGGAACTCATCATTAATAGCACTGAAATTGCCAAACGTTGCAATGTTCATTTTGAGTTATATAAAAAGAATTATTTGCCAGATTTTCCAATTCCAGAAGGGTTGAATATTGC
>Ga0209658_1001825_pt1 | contig 12254 bp, 12 predicted proteins | sample SaaInlV_150m_DNA_6_FD_184656 | JGI IMG/M metagenome (GOLD analysis project Ga0209658, IMG submission 184656) | Marine microbial communities from expanding oxygen minimum zones in the Saanich Inlet - SI037_S4LV_150m_DNA (SPAdes) (version 2) | ecosystem: Environmental > Aquatic > Marine >...
CAGTCACCACAGACCATACAACAAAAGAAGTGATTTGGGTTTCTTCCACAAGAAATTACAGATTTTTGAACATCTAAAGTTTTGTGGTCAAAGTAAACGAATCAGGTTTGAAACATCTAAATAGATTATCATGATAAACGTGGGAAATCTTTTCCATAGTCATTACTAATAGTATGAAGATCTGAGCTTTATACTTTTCGGTGAATTCAATTTTTAGTCCAATATTGTTGAGTCTAGTCATCATAATTTAATGTACGAACTTGTATTCTATTTTACATAATTTATTTTTGATCAAAATTATCATACTTAAATAATTTTTTACTAAAAATTAAGTATTCAAAAAAATTACATATTGTGAAATCTTTTAATTCTATATTCTATTTTATTATTATGTTGAAAAAATTATTTTTTGGTTTAATTGCATTATTTTTAATATCTATGTATGTTCCAATGTCATTTGGAGAAATATATCACAATAATGAGTATTCTTTTTCAGTAGAATATCCTGATGATTGGTTTGTAAATGATTCTGGTATTTTTATGGAGGTTGGAGTTACATTCAGCTATATGGTTGATGCAAATTATTCGGAAATACAGGACGGGGGTTTCACAGGTGTCAATATTTCATATTGGAAGGACATGGGAAAAGTATTGTCTGATGCAGAAGAACGTGAACATCAAATTAACGGTATGAATACTTGGTGTAGTATTGCAACTATTGAAATTCATGGTCATACTTGTGAAAATTTTAAAGTTATTGAAAAATCTGTTTCTAAAACCGTTGATGGATATAATGTAATTACTACAAAATACAAAATGAATCATCATTATCCTGATCTTGGCAATAAAAGCGTAGTAGGTGTTATGTCTTCAATATACATAGGTGAAGATATTGTAGACATCCGTTCTGAAAGTGATGATCATGTGTTTAAACAACACGAACAAATTATTCAGAATTTTGTTAATACTTTCAAAGTCTCATCATTTGCACTTGAACCGTCAAATCCAACTTTATCTTTCGATACTCCCTACTTATCAGAACCTATTGCACAATCAAAACTTGCATGTGGGACTGGAACGATTGAGAAAGATGGAATATGCATCATAGACACATCTGCTCAAACTGAAAAAGTAGCAGCAGAAGAAAAATCATCTAAAGGAGGAGGTTGTTTAATTGCAACTGCAACATATGGATCTGAAATGGCTGTGGAAGTTCAACAGTTACGCGAACTTAGAGATAACACCTTACTCAACACAGAATCAGGTACACAATTCATGGGAACATTCAATAACATTTACTATTCATTTAGTCCAACAATTGCAGACATGGAACGTGAAAACCCATACTTCAAAGAAGCAGTAAAGATTGCAATCACTCCAATGATTTCCAGCTTGTCTGTACTCAACTATGTGGACATAGATTCAGAAGAATCAATATTGGGATACGGTATTAGTTTGATCATACTAAACCTTGGAATGTATCTTGGCATTCCAGTTATTATTGTAGTTGGAATTAGAAAGAAAATCAAAATCTGTATCTAGGATATTTTTTAAAATCTAATTTTTTTCCATACTGGGCTAGTTAACACTTGAATTGTTTCTATCTTCGGGAATATACTTTTAGAAGTACAGATACATTAAATTCAAACCTATCATAATGAGTCTTTTTGATAGTGTTAAAATTTTAATCACAAAACGAGTATAAAATTTACCTCAAATCTAAAAATATTAATGAATTTAGATATTATATTAAGAACAGTATTCATGAATTACCTTAATAGTTTAAAACAATATTTTATACTAGCAGTTACAAAATCTTTCATATGTCAACTTTACTTGAAGATGTTAATGAATTATTAAGCAAAAATTATGGTGATAGAGGCAGACTATTACACATTAAAGAAACTCTTGAAAAAAATAAAATATTATATGTTTCAGATAGACAATTTTTAACAAATTTATGTAAAAAACATCTTGAACATAAATCTCCTGAACATAAAAATCAGCAACGAATTAAATATTCAGAAAAATCTGACGATATGTTATATTCTGAAAATGAAAACATAGTTGAAAGTAACGAAACTGTCTCAAATATACCGACTGAATCAGAAAACAAGACATTTTGTACTAATTGTGGAAATGAAATGTTAGAATCATCACAATTTTGTACTAATTGTGGAACATCTCCAAATACAACTTTACACACCAATGATTCAAATTATCAACAATATTCACAACCTACACAATCGGCAGGAGGAATTTGGTATTTGTTACCTATTTTCTTTGGATTGATTGGTGGGATTATTTCATGGGCAGTAATTCGAAATAGAAATTCAAATCGAGCTAGGAATTGCTTAATTTTGGGAATTATTATGACAGTTGTTCCAATAGTTGCAATGTATTTGGGAGTTCCATTATCTCCTAGTATTTTATTTTCAGGAACGTCTGAAATTGATGATGCATTATCAGATTTTCCTGAACAGATTCAAAATATCAAACGTGAACAAATTCTAAACTGTGAAAACAACATGGGATACTTACAATCCCATGAATTAGGCGAAATGATTAAGGAGAGATGTATAAATGGAATTTTGGGAAAATAATTTCATCATTCTCAATTGTGAGAATTCATGAAAAATAATAAATGATACAAAAACAATTCTCTTTTATTGACTATAATTTGCTTACAATGTAGTAAAGAAAATCCAGATATTGCAAAATTTTGTGCACAATGTGGTTCTCCTGTCAATAACAATCCACCAAATAATCCTCAACCTAATTACAATAATCCCCCACCACAACCTAATTACAATCCAAATCAAAGACCGATGCAGTGGAAAAATGAAGGTACAACACTTCTGATCACTGTAATTTTTGGAATAATTGGATATGGTGGAATTGGTCACATATACATCGGTCAAATTGGCAAAGGTATTGGACTTTTGGTTGTGGGAACTATATTGCTTGTCATATCAATAGTATTAATTTTCATGTTAATGCCATTCATCATAATATTGTGGATATTTGCAATATGGGTAGTATTTGATGCAAAAAAACAATGTAGACGTTATAATGATCATTTAGAAAAAACAGGTCAACCTTTGTGGTGAAAGTCGATAAACTCTGCCAAAAATACGATACACTTAACAATCTTAGAATAAGAATTCTGTAATACTGTATTGTCTCCATGATCTAATTTAAAATCACGTATGACATGACAAAAAGTTCAAAAATGAAATTTTCTCTATGAGTACTTGTTCGAATGAATTAAAGATTGAAACTACGTGAAAGTGTTTTCTTATACATTCCACATATGAAAATTATTGTATCTATGAAATAGCTCAAAACACCATATTCCACACGTGTACTAGCACGAGTTATTTTTCACACTTAACACTGTGGAAATGTTTTGTATCATCTAAAATTATTCTAGAGGTATTTCTGTGTACAAACCCACGATATACCTGACATCTTACGAAACAAATCCAAGATATATACAACAATTAATGAATCAAAATTTTCTATAATAGAGAGTATTGGGATATAGTATACTATTGAATTCTGTATGACATATGTATGACATATGTATGACATCATATCATATAGTACTGTAATATCCCTGTTCCATTCTTCTTTTGTTTTCTTCTTGTCGTTTGTTTCTTTCTAATTCTTCTTGTTTGAGTCTTTTTCTCTCCCTTGCATCCTCTTCAATTGCAATCATTTCCTTAAGTGCCACTAATTGATTTGGTTCTAGTATTGCAAATGATTCAGATATTGTCTTTTCATCTGTTAGTTTGTTTAACATATTGTCGTATGATTTTCTGATTTCTTGCTCTTTTTCAGGATTTTCTTTTATCTCAAGTTTGAATTTGACTGCTTGTAGTCCTAAGGTGACCAAATGTAACATTGCTTGAGTATAACTTTCAGATTCCAAACTCTGTTGATGTTCTTCTATTTGTTCATCTAGATCAAGACTAATTCTAATGGATCTTGTGACTTTCTTACTCTTCAAGTTCAATCTTCTCCTCTTTTACAAGAAATTTATCAGATTCTTGATCTTTGCACGCGTTACACAACTCCAAAACATAATTGCCTGAATCCCTACACGAATACTCTAGTCTGAATTCTGATGTATGGGTGCAAGAAAAGATGGGAAGATTAGACATCTTCACTCATCCTCCTTTCTAGTTCTGGTCTAATCAACTCTAAAATAAACTGGGAACGATTAGACTTTGTTCTGATACTCTCTATTGCATCATAGATATTTGTTGGAATGCTTATTCCAATTCTTTTTGTTGTGATCATCTTATCTTAATAAGATTCAATTTAGTTACTATTCCAGACTCAAAGAAAAAAAGAGCTTTTTTTATAATGAATATTGTATTGTGCAGATAGTTATGACCATCACAAAATCTGAAAGAAGAAAACAGATTATAAAATATGTCAAAAATAATCCATTTTGTTCAAGATATTCCATATTTACAAAAGGAGGGATTTCAAAAAGTTCAGCAACCAATGAAATTTTTAATGAATTAGTATCAAAGAAGAAAATTAATGAATGCTTAACTAAAAATAAAAAGTCTCGATATTACATTGAATCAAAGAATTGGGAATTGGATCTTCACTTAAAGAAATTTGAATGTGAATCTAACAAAATCATTATCCATATGGAAAAAATAGCAGAACATACCCCCCAACTAAAACCCATTTCTAAAAAATACTCTAGATTGCTTGATACTCGAATAGATGTATCTAGATTTGAGAAAAAGTATGCTGAGGAGTTCAACGAAGTATTTGACGCAGAGGGGATTAAACAAGTAAATCAATATTTTAATGAAAATATCATGCCTATTTTACAAAAAACAAAGCCTTCCTCATCAAAAATTAAGAAAATTGAAAAACATTTAGATTTTGAAATTTCAAGAGATGAGTACTATCTAAGTCATGAAGCAAAGGCAGTTTCAATATTATCTGAACAAATCCATACTAAAGATGAACAGTTGCGAAATTTGAACAAAAGATATTGGATTAGAAAGGATCGTTCATTTCAAAAAGTGAAAGTGGTTAGATTGATGAGACCAGTGTATGAAATGATTGAAATTTCAAAAGATAGATACAGGTTTGGACTATCCAGACAAAATCAGATTTATCATGAACAACGTTTGAAAAAACCAGACCAAATTGGTACAATATATGAATTTGATGAAATATTCAAAAGATTAAATGCAGAACGGCATAGAATAATTTACAAAAATCCAGACATTACTGAAAATCAAATTATGATATGGGTTACAGAAACAAGATTAGATGTAATTGATAATGATCATTCTAAATCCCGTAATTATAAACAAGAAAAGAAAAACTTACATCAATTTATCAAAGAGTTAAAAAATGATCCAACAATTCTACATTATTTGAAATAATGAATCAATTTTCTTTTTTTTGATATTTTTGTATTCTTTCAACTTTGAGTTTCAATTCTTTGAGTGTTTCTAGAGCATTATCTTTTTCTTGAATCTCGATCTCTAACTGTGTTTTTTTCTTTTGTTCTTGTTCAAGTAAATTTTTAGTTCTATATTCATCAGAAATCATTAGTTTAGGCATTGCTTGGAGATATTGAGGAACAGATTCCAAAATATTGCTAAAAAAGTAATTGCTTTCTAAACTTGATATTCCTGATTTATGACCCATGAGTCTTTCTTTTCGGATATGGTTTCCATGAGAATCATTTTTGTTCTCAAGTTCAGTCATAATTTTGTTGTATCTCTTTCTAAATGCATGAGTAACTGGATTTTCAAACCTTCTTTCGCCATCTAATTTGATTTGAACTTGTGATTTTCTTACTACTTGTGTCAACTTTTTTTGGATTCCATTTTTAGCAAAGGGTAAAATCTCAGTTCCACTTTTTAGAAATACATAATCACTTCCGAGTGGGTCTCTACCTGTTTTTTGAATCCATTGCTTTTTGAGTGATTGAAGTTTATCCCATGCTTCTATTGAAATTAGAGTTTGATATTCTGAAGATGTTCCAGCATAAACAATTACACATGCACAAACAATAATAGAATTTTCTGATTCTTCAAATGAATATTTTCCATCACATTCATAGATTGGTGAGATTTGTTCCCATCGTAATTCTTCCAACTCCCCTGATCTTGACCCACATGAAGAAATTAGCAATGTAGCTAAATCAGTTCTAATGTTAGTTGAATGTTCCAAAATGATTTTGATTTCTTGAGTAGTGAATCCACGAGTTTGTTTATTGTTGTTTTTTTCAGGTTCAAACTCCATAATAGAATCCCAAATTATTGCAATACGATTAACTTTACAGAATTTCTTGATTCCTTTGAATTTATTCGTAAATGTGTTTGGATTTAGGTATTCATCAGAATCTCTTGGTTTCTTTGATCTTGCATTGAGATGTATTGCATATTGTTCCAATAGTTCTTGTACATTTTCAGGATTATTTTTTGACAATTCATAGAATTGTCTTACTTTATCCTCAAATGTTCCATTCAATTCAGTTATTGAATCCAATATGTCTCTGAATGTTATCGTGTAAACTGTTCGAGTTTGTTGAGATTTTATGGATGCCTCATATTTTTTCAATGGATCAATACTTTTTCTTTTTTGAGCATTAGATAATGAGAGTTTTATTTTTTTAGCAGTCATGTTTATACAAATTGTAGGAAATAGTAGTTAGTATTCCAGACACAAGTTATTTTGGAGCTTTTTAGAAAGATTAGGTAGAAACCGAGCGAACATCTAAATAGATTTAATGCAAATTGCATTTATGCCTGAAATCATATGTCCAGATTGCGGACAAAGATTATTTCATGAAAATGAAACTACTTTAAAAGTAGAGGAGACAATTCATTCAAAATTCTGTAGAAAAGAAGAAGGAAAAACACATAGCTTTATGCACAGAGATCAAGCACATATGGAAACCTTTGATTCAGAAAGAGAGAATGATACTGCAGGCAACCCTGTTTTAAAAAAATAGTTTACAAATTTTCCCTCAAAATTATATCCTAGGGACTAATGATTTAGATTAATTGTCTGAAGAATATCAATATGATATAGTAGTTGTAGGTGGAGGGCCTGCAGGATCATCAGCCGCATGGGCTGCAGCAAAAAATGGAATCAAAGTTGCTTTAATAGAAAAAGAGAGTTCAATTGCTGAAACTGTTAGAACAAGTGGCGTAACTTGGATTCAAAATATCAAAGAGTTCGGGATTCCAGATGATTGTTTTAATCCAATTAAAAATTTCTCATTTTGTTCACCAAATAATGAAGTTACAATCAGTGATTCTGTACCAAAGGCCGCAGTTTTAGATGTCAGAAAAACATACAGGTGGTTAGCTACTGAAGCAGAGAAAGAAGGAGTAGATATTTTCATTAAAACCAGTATCAATAATGTAATCAAAAATGACAACGGAGACATTGTTGGAGTTACAGGTACAGGGCCCAAAGGAGAAATAATATTTCATTCAAAAATTATCATTGATGCTACTGGATTTTCATCAACTATTTGCAAAGCAATGGGTTTTGCGACACAATGGGAAAGGTTTGGTGCAGGAGCTGAATGGGAAGTAAAAGCAGAACACGTAGATTCTGAAACATGGTGGTTGATGGTAGGTCAACAATATTCACCTGCAGGATATGCATGGATTTTTCCTTTGGGTGATGATATTGTAAGAATTGGAGTAGGGGTGGGAAAACCAGAATCAAATGTAGACCCAACTCAAAGACTCAAAGAGTTAATGGATACAAAATTAGGACCAATTAAAAAACTAGGCAAAATTACACCAATTGAATTTCACTATGGTTTAATTCCAAATGATGGACTATCAAGAAAAACGGTTTTTAATAATTTGATACTAGTGGGAGATTCTGCAGGACAAGCAAATCCCCTAGTGTTAGAAGGAATAAGATATGCAATAAAATTTGGTAGAGTTGCAGGTAAAGTTTCAGCAGATTCCATTAAATCAGGAAAGACAGATAGAGATTCACTCTTACCATATGAAGAAAATTGGAGAAAAGCAATTGAATCAAAAATTAAATCAGCAGGTAAAGTTCAAGATAGATGGATTAGGCTATCTGATGAAGAATGGGATAAGGAATTAGATATTATTAGTGAATTAAAATCAGAAGAATTTATTGATTTTATCAAAGCTGATTTTGGATTATCAAATATGTTAAAACTAGCAACACATCATCCAAAACTTGCAGTTAGACAACTATTCAATTTAGTTAAAGGGAAAAAATAGTTATTTTACATTAAAGAAATCAGTTACTATCAAATTATGATATTGTAACTGTACAACATAAACTCCAGGCTCAAATGACTGAGAGATTACTTCAGTGAATAATCCAGTAGGGTCATCTTTGAGAATTATCTCTTTTACCAAAGTTCCCCTTTGATCATATACATCGATAAACATATCCTCACTAAATTCTACTAATTTCAAAACACGACCTGAAACTACGAGTTTATCCCCATCAAATGTAGCCTCAATAGGAGCTGTAGGATTTCTTATTGGCAGATAGCGTTCAATTATTAATTTGAATTCATCTAAATTATTATCAACACGTTTTGGATCAGCATCAGTAAAACCAGATTTTATTTCATTAATTACAGATGCAAATCTTGGATTTGAATCAAAATTTGCCCCTCCAAATTCTTTTGCAAATGATTGTAATTCTTCAAATTCACGTGCAAGGTCTACCATATCCAAATTAGATTCAGGGTATTTGTAATCAAACTCATCTTCAACATGAACTATCTGAGTAGCTTTTGAGGTCTGATATTGTAACTGAACTATATACAAACCAGGATCAGTGGGTGCAATCCATTGAGTATAGAAATTTCCTTGTTTTGTATCAGTGAATTCTAAACTACTATGAGTACTACCATCCATATTGAAAACAGTCACATACAGGTTTTCTCGTCTATCAAAAACAGATTTTTCAGTTGCACCTTGAATTACCCAACGATCTTTTTCAGGATTAAATGAAATATCATAGATGATACTGTCATTGTTTAAAACTAAATGATCACTAAGGTAATTACCAATTTCTATAATTTTAGATTCAGTATCTACAAAATTTGCAATATCAATTAACCCATTAGCAGCATCCATTTTTTTGTTATACTCATCAACGTATTCAGAAAATCCAGCATTGTAAAAAGTAGAGACCATACTTGAGAAAGTATTCAACATTTTTCGGAATTCAATTCGTTTAATTTCATCTGCAGTGTACCCAACATCTGAGCCTAATGGATCATCAGCATATGCTCCAGATACCGCAGTCCATTCATCAAATAGTTCACGAACTAAATGGTCTGCTTTTTCAAGATCGTTTTTAATTACCAAATCTCGAACATTATCAATTTTTTCATTAAATGTATCAGTAAATTCAATATAATTTGGCAAGAATCTATTTTTAGTTAAACTCAATTCAACTAAATTCTCCAAAGATTTTGCTCTTTGTAAAATATCACTTGCACGAACCTTGAATGCATCTTTATTGTAAGAATCCAAATCTTCTTTTATTTCAGGAGCTTTACTACTTGCCCAAGTAAGTAGAACTTCAATTCTGTCAATTCTGGTAATAGAAGGATTTCCAGATTCCATTTGTTTTGCAGTATCTAAAATTTTCAATGCATTATCAATTAAAAACAAATTTTTGTAATCAGCTTGAATTTCTGCTTTTTGTTTCATTGCATTATATTTGAATTCTAAAACTAGTAACGGATTTCTTTTTTCACGTAATTCAGTCATCGATTGATCAAATTCAGATACAATATCCAAAATATCATCAAGAGATTTGGCATTTTCAACTCTTTCTAAAAGTAATTTCCAATCATCTACAAGATCGGAATCAAGACTACTTGCTTGTGAAATCTCTACACTTTTGCTAATTCGGGATGAAATATCAATTACTTGAGACATTTGAACAATTTTTGATTCAGATTTTAAAATATCATCAACGGAGGTTGCAAATGCCAATTCAGTTTCAAGTGCATTCCAATCAGACATTATCAGATTTGCAAGATCACTGTTTTCTGTAGAATCAGATAAAATGAACCTATCAACTCCATCAAGTTTCTGTAAAATTATCGATATTTGATGTAACTCAGAAACTCGTGATTTCGAGGCTAGTAAATCATCAATGGATTCTTTACTTTCAAAAGATGGCTTTAGTCTCTCCCAATCACTTTGTACTAGTCGATAAAGATCACTTTGTTTTCTAGATACAATATCAAGATAACGTGCTTTGGATAAAACATCAATTAAATCAGTAATTTCATCAGTGTAAATAGGAGCAGTTCCCCTAGCAAAAATAAATGCAACTTCTTCTTGTACTGCTCTGTTCATTATAGTATCTGATTTTTTCATCAAGTTTAGCAAAGTGTCTTCTAATTCATCAAAAGTTGGAGTTCTTGCAGTATCAGTTTTTTCAGGATTTACATTTCGGATTTCAACAGATGCATCAGATAACAAACCAATAGCTTTTGGGATATCGCCTATTTCATAATAAAATATTGATGAAAAAATTATATCATCAATTGATTTTGCAACTTGAAAAGTTATTTCATCTTCATCTAATAATTTTTGAACAGAATTTAATGCTGATGAAACTGCAGGTCTAATCAATGGTTCTACTTCTATTAACAAATCATCTACAAAGTATTCAGTCCATAAATTGACATAGTCTGATTCTAATTCAGATAAATTATTTGAAGTCTGGTTTGATATTGGAGATGGAATCTCAAATAATTTTCCAATTATAGATGCTTGTTCAGATAATAGGTTTTGAGCTAGAGAAACTGTTTCGTCTTTATTTGATTCTGAAAAAGAATCAGATGAAACATTAAACGTTGTTGATTTTGAGTAATCTCCATAAAATAATTTAATGTCATATTCTCCAGGCATTCCACATACACGGCCTTTTAGAGGAATTACATCAGTGATGAAGTCCCCGTTTGTTAATGGCATTAATTGCTGAATTTGACATAAATCACCATTAGGATTTATGATTTGCATTATGAGAAATGAATCACTTACAATGGCTACCTGACCAAAAACAAACATTGATTCACCACGTTGATAATCACCAAAATTTTCAATAATTGAAATTCTATCAGAACTCTGAGCTGATGCATATACAGGCATCAAAAGAAGGACAAACAAGCCTAAAACTACATGAATTTGTCCCATAGATCTCAAAATCAAGGTTCCTGATACTTAAAACTTGGGCAGTAATGATTCTAAAAATTCCACTTATGAAATAAAATCAAGCCATGACAACTTGGGGAAAGTTGTCAGACTTAATCTGGGACACAGTTTTGGTATGGCTGGTATATTGGGACGTACAAATTAAATGAAATTGCTCGATAGTACAAGTAGCGCATTTTTTACAAATCATACTGGTAGGTTTTATGCATTGAAAACATTTTGTGTTTTCAATTAATCCTCCACCACAATTTCTACATGATTCATCAGGCAATCTTATTCAAATAATATTTCTAAAAATTGGATATAAGCAACTCGTACAAGTCGTTCATATCAAAGCTCTGTAAGAAGAATATTATAATTGAAATAAATTAATTAAAAATTATGGATGCGGTTAGAAAAACATTTGATAAATGGGCTCAAAACGGTAGAGCAGAGCTAATGGAAATTGAACATGGGGAAAATGTTTTAAAATTTTTACAAACGATTTCATTTGATAAACCATTTACATTTCTTGATGTAGGATGTGGGAATGGGTGGGTTGTAAGACAAATTGCTAAAGAAAAAAATTGTAAAAAAGCCACAGGTATTGATAAAAGTAAAAAAATGATTCTAGAAGCAATTAAAAAAACTAGTATGAAAAATGAAGAATTTATCCATACAGACATTGAGTCTTTGAAATATAGAGGAAAGTTTGATTTTATTTTTTCTATGGAATCATTATACTATACAGATTCAATTGAAATAGCACTAGAGAAAATTTTTAAAATATTAAAACCTGGAGGACAGTTTTTTTGTGGAACTGATTTTTACACAGACAACAATGCAACTGCAAGGTGGGCAAGTATAATGAAAATACAAATGCATCTTCATTCAAAAAAAGAATGGAAAAAGTTTTTTCAAAGCACAGGGTTTGTAGTTAAAACAAAACACATCAAAGATTTGAAAAATACTAAAAAATGGAAAAGAGAATTTGGAACTTTATTTATCACAGGCACAAAACCTGAAAAGTAA
>Ga0209658_1001829_pt1 | contig 12234 bp, 1 predicted proteins | sample SaaInlV_150m_DNA_6_FD_184656 | JGI IMG/M metagenome (GOLD analysis project Ga0209658, IMG submission 184656) | Marine microbial communities from expanding oxygen minimum zones in the Saanich Inlet - SI037_S4LV_150m_DNA (SPAdes) (version 2) | ecosystem: Environmental > Aquatic > Marine >...
ATGCCAGTTTCAACGACCTTAGCCTAAACTACCTTTATGTTCATAATGATATAAGTGCTAACAACATTTTCCTGCAGGCTGACATATCGGCTAACGACGCCAGTTTCAACGACCTTAGCCTAAACTTTCTTTACGTTCATAACGATATAAGTGCTAACAACATTTTCCTGCAGGCTGACATATCGGCTAACGATGCCAGTTTCAACGACCTTAGTCTAAACTACCTTTACGTTCATAACGATATAAGTGCTAACAACATCTATCTGCAGGCTGACATATCAGCTAACGACGCCAGTTTCAACGATCTCAGTTTAAATTACCTTTACGTCCACAACGATATAAGTGCTAACAACATCTATCTGCAGGCTGACATATCGGCAAACGACGCCAGTTTCAACGATTTAAGTTTAAATTACCTTTACGTCCACAACGATATAAGTGCTAACAACATTCGCCTGCAGGCTGACATATCAGGTCACGACGCCAGTTTCAACGATCTTAGTCTAAACTTTCTTTACGTCCACAACGATATAAGTGCTAACAACATCTATCTGCAGGCTGACATATCAGGCCACGACGCCAGTTTCAACGATATTAGTGCTAATAATTTCTTTTCACTTTCAGGAAATTCATTTTGGGGAAATTTACATGGAAATGTGCATCAGGATTTTTCGGATGATTTTGAGGGTGTGGATTTAATTACCAAAGTGGTAGATGTTTATACTGATAACACACAGGTTACCAAGTCTATAGGTGGTTATGCGACTTATAAAGCTCTTAGAGATATTTCAAATGGGGCGGTCTGTATGACAGAAATATCAAATGATAAGGTATACGCTGTTATGACAGACCCGTCTCGTAATAGTTTAGCTGGAAATGCGGGGAAATATTTACTAGGGGTAGCATTAGAAGATGCCCTCGCCACCCAAAATGTTAAAATTTTATCTAATGGATATTGCACAATTAGGGGTGATTTCACAAATCAGGTACCAACAGATCCCAACGGTGTTACTCAAGGAAATTTGGCTTTAAGTTCAGAAACGAATGGCAATAGTTATACTACAGATGCGAGTGGTATTCTATTTACGGATAGTGGTGGAACCTCAAACTACAATAGCAATGAAAATATGTATGTTTCATTCGATGCTGGATTGGATAACACAATAGATTTATCAATTAATGAATTATATACAGAACATGGATATTCGTCGTTATGGGATAGATTAGGATTTCAGGTATCAGATGATGGAGAAACATGGGAAAACGCTGATATTTCTGGACTAATTCAAACCAAATCATACGAATTACTTCCACCTTGGCCTCCTGGTGGAACAGGAACAGCATTGAATAATACCGTGGTTACCAGTCAAATAGCAGGTCATGGATGGATTTTCCCAGAACGCCATGAGGAAAGCGAACCTAATTCTTTATTTATTACCAGAAGAGACCATTCTGGAAATCCTACAGGCACCGACCAAACTTATATGAGTCAAATTAAAAGTCCCAAAGATAATATGAAGAGATATATAAGGTTTTACTTTAGAAGTGATGGATCTTCTGAATTTACTGGATGGCAAATACTCGTAAAATCGTCTGGATCACCTCCTGGATCATCACAAATAAGTGTTACCAAAAATTCTATATTATATTTAAGTCAAAGTGAGATAGGTGGAGCAACAGCATTTACTGGGTCTGGTATTCGTTTAGGCTATTCTGTAATTGATCCATCAAACAACGGAATCGACTATTATACTTATGCTAGAATTAAAGATACAAATAATTAAATTCGTTATATATTTTTTTAATTTCATAAATATATATATATATATAATGTCCCGACCCAAATTAACTATAAAAGAAAGATTAAATCCTAGTGTTCTCGCTAATAAAAATAGACTAAGTTTATTCAAAAAAATAAATGATTACAAAAAAAATAACTCGGCTCGGGGAGAAAAAATGTTATTACATGGTGATTTAACCCATGTTTTACAATCAGCTGGATATGACGTTGAGGATTTTAGTAATGATGGTTATTTTGCCTTAGACCAAATTACTTCAGTTAACGATCTACCATTAAAACACGAAATATCAGGAATGCTAACACTAAAACAAATGAACAAACAAAAAAACGGTGAAATATTTAAAATACAAACAAATACAGGTGGTAGTGCGGTTATAAATATCGAGGACATAGGGCCGGAGAACACCTCAACAAAATTGGTAACAGAATATTCTCAAAGAAACAACAACACCAACTCTACATTCGGAGGAAAGTCAACATTTACAGGCGATATAGATATAAGCGCCAACAACATTCATGCTAAAGATATTTCAGCAATAGATATTTCGTGTAGCGATCTAAGTACTAATAATCTTTATGTGACCGGTAATTTAACAATAATTGGAGATACAATAACAACAACAACTACAATAAACTCCACAAATTTAGACATAAGTGATAATATAATAACACTAAATTCTAAAATAGGAGATGCCTCCTACGAAGCAACAACTGGTATTATTATGATGCGGGGGGGCAATACAAATCCGAGCTCCGCTTTTATGGGATGGGTTGAAAGTGAAGATCGGTTTGTGTTGGGATTAACTAATAATTCAGGTTCTACTTTAGCGAAGACCGATATTATCGAAGAATACGGCGACCTATGGGTATCTGATATAAGTGCTACTGACATTAGTGCTAACGATGTCTTTGTATACGATAAGTTATTTGTAAATAATGAAAATGTAATGGGTAAAATTTCATCTAACAGCACAAACATATCAAGCAACAGCTCAAGCATATCAAGCAACAGCGCAAGCATATCAAGCAACAAGACAATCATAACAAGTAACAGCGCAAGCATATCAAGCAACAAGACAATCATAACAAGCAACAGCGCAAACATATCAACCAACAAGACAATCATATCAAGCAACAGCGCAAGCATATCAAGCAACAAGACAATCATAACAAGCAACAGCGCAAGCATATCAAGCAACAAGACAAGCATATCAACCAACAGCGCAAACATATCAAGCAACAGCGCAAGCATATCAAGCAACAGCGCAAGCATATCAAGCAACGATACCAGGATCAAACGACTCAACACGGTTATTGGTTATGATCTGACAACTTTTTCTTTAACAACAAGATTTGAAGATATAGCAGAAGAGAGAGCAAGTAACAGCGCAAGCATATCAAGCAACAAGACAATCATAACAAGCAACAGCGCAAGCATAACAAGCAACAAGACAATCATAACAAGCAACAGCGCAAGCATAACAAGCAACAGCGCAAACATATCAACCAACAGCGCAAGCATATCAAGCAACAAGACAATCATAACAAGCAACAGCGCAAGCATATCAAGCAACAAGACAATCATATCAACCAACAGCACAAACATATCAACCAACATTCAAGATATAACAGATCTTTCAGATAGTAGAGTACGTAAGACGGGAGACACAATAACTGGAGACTTAACGGTAGAAGGTACCTTTAAACAGACTAATGGAACAACAATCCTCAACGATCTATCTGCTTGCGACGCCAGTTTCAACGACATAAGCGCTGTTAACATTTACTTTTCTGGTACAATTTATCAAAACGGGAATGAATTTAATGGTGGTGGAGAAGGAACCACTATTAACAAAGACACCAACGTTTCTCTTAACAACTTAAAAGTTCATGGTGATTTAAGCGCTAATGACGCCAGTTTCAATAACATTCAATTCTTTGGTAAAATATTAAAAAGTGATGGTTCTGTATTTAAGGGTGGTAATGGCGACGGCGAAGGCATCTCGGGGTCAGGAATAGCTATACGAGGTGGTAGTACTGATACTGATATATCAAAGAATAATACTATTTTAAATGACTCACAAAACGGATTTACTACCAAGGACCGAAATGAAGGAGAAATAATATACGATTCGTCGAAAAACATATTTTTCGAAGCATCCAGGAGTAAAACAGATGAACAGGGTGGCGGTGACCTAGCTTTTAGACCATTAGGTTATTCGTTTTTTGGTCGGAATATGGAAGGACAACCACCGCCAATTTCGCAAGACTCCTTTTTTTTTTTTTTGACCAGTAAAACGATTGTTATAAAATGGACAAACCCTGAACAGTATCATACAGGATTGACAGGTGCAACAACAGGAATGACTTTATCAAATGTATCACCAATTGTTACAGTTCCAATTTCTTCTCCGGCGACTGGAGGTCAAATATGGTTTCCAATAGTAAATCGTATAATGATACAAATTAGAAATCTAGATGATGAAGAATATCAAACTTGGGGGACAAATACTTCTTCAAAATCAAATACTGTATTTCCAAATGGAAGAGTTATATGTGAAAAAGATAGAATAATACCACCTGCTTTAAATGGCAGTACGTCAGGTGATTATTTTGGACCAACCTATACTAAACTGGGTGCAAGAACAGAAAAAAAACATAAACTTAAAGATTTTGCAAATTCAATAATTTTATATAAAGATAAATCAATACCAGACACTTTAGAAGGAACAGATGCTACTCCTGGATCTCTTATAGAAAAAAGAGTTTATTCGGCAAAACAGGATAGTGATACAGAAAATGAAAAATACACAATTCCTGATTCTGAAAATGGTTATGAAATTAAAATTTGGTTAGAAAATCAGTATGATTCGGGTCCCCTGACAGAGAATGATTTTAATGTGGTTACTCTTAGAACTATGGATAGAATAATGGATGAAACTGGTAATGAGATAACTTCTTCAAGTAGTAATAGTTTAAAAAATTTTATAAAAAAACCAATCAAATTTTTAACTGTAGATCCTCCAACTAGAATTAGGGTAGCTGATTATGGAGCAACAGATGGATTTCATGTTAAATTAAAAAGAATAACGAATACAACAATTCACTATTTAGAATGTATAATTCCTCGAGATGCGATAAATCCCACAGATTCTACAAAAAAAAATGAAGATAATAAAAAAGTAGAATCTACATCATCAGACGGACAAGAAAATGAAGTTTATTTTAAAGGGTATTTTATTGAATTTCAGACTATAGAAGCTGATACAAATGCAACAAAAACTTTAACACAATTAGCTACGGAATTTGGTACAAATGGAACCAGTTGGGCTTTTGTTCCCTTCGAAACCTTTAATTATAATTCTATAAATTTTACTGCTGATACAAATTCCAGCACCGGGACTATGGCTACAGATACCGAAGCTACACTTGATACAGTAATTTATCCTTCCGGAATATCTAATGTCTCGGAAGAAGGATTTATTGCAGCAGCTCCATATAATGGAGGATTTTCAACAAAAACAAGTGTTATTGATTGGTCTACTAGTAAAGCATTTCGTTTAAATCAGGGTGATAATAAATTTTATCGTTTTAGAATTAGGGGGGTAAATAATGGAAATAAAAATGCGGGGCCTGTTTCTACAAAATATTTTTATTTTAGATTTAATGAACCAGAACAAATAACTTGGAAAACACCTGCACCAAAATTTAATGCAGGACAATTAAATTGGGGTATTACATTAAATTGGGATTCAATAAGCAAGTCATCAAAAGACGACAATAATTATAATTCCTATGACGACGACGATTTAGCAATAATGGAATATAAATTACAGAGACGTGATGCGGCAAGTGAATCCTGGCAGACAATTTCATATTGGAAAAATGCAAATAACAACCCAACAACACAAAATTATATAATTTGGCCTACTCCAGTTCAAACAAAAGATAGTAATTATACTAGTAATTCTCAAACAGCTAGTTGGAGTACAACAAATGATACAAATAAAGCTGAATGGGTTTATTATGAAGCAACAGTGGGTGGTACAAAAGTATATACACAAGAAGCTAGATTACTTGAAACAGACAAAAGCACAGCAGCAACATATAAAGACCGTAATCCTAGTTTTCTATTTAGAATACAAGCAAGAAATTATTTATTTGGTAAAAGAGTAGATGCTAATGCATCAAACGCAATAATTGTCGATATAAAACAATGGTTTATAGAAGGAACATTAGACACAACTAATTCTAAAAATATTACAGATACAAGATGGTCAGCAAATAGTTTACCCTCGACTGCTCTTGTAACAACAGCACATACAACTGGGTATACTCCATTATTACAGGCTAATGCTGATGGTAAATATGAAATTAAATTTTATGAACAAGATAGTGCGGATACAAAAAGTCCTTGGAAAAATAGTAATAATGTAACAGATTATGATGATGCAGGTACGAGACTAGTTAAATATACAACTGATTATTCTGCGAGTAGAAATACAACCAATCATAAACCATATAATGATGTACCTGACAACGATTATATCGCATATCAATGGAAAATTACTGATGAGGTTAATAAAACAACAGTTGATTCAACAACTGGTTTATCTATTGATAGATATGAAATTATAGAAACAATTAATATGGGAACTACTGCATCAAATACAACAATAGCACAAACAACACCAACAACTATAATTTATTCTCCAGATTTTAGATATGGACCAGCAAATTGGCATATTAATGAATATACACCATTTATATCTGCTTCACCATCATTCAAATTTAAAGTGAAAGCTTATAATTTTTTCAATTCTACTTCAAGTAATTCTTCAACAGACTCCACAACATTAAGCCCAACAAAACCATCACCGCCGAATTTTTTATCAACAGCAAGTGGATCTGAAAAAGTATCTTCAACCCCAACTTTTACATTAACAGATGATGGAATAACTATATTGGTTGATGAACCAGTATTTACAGGACAAATAGAAGCTTCTGGTAATTATTATCAAGCTCAAGCTATAACTATTAGTGAGTTTAAATTACGGGATGGGTCTTTCAATACAACACCCGCAACCTCGATGTCCGCAAGCGAGATTACTTTAATTAATTCACATGGAACAACATCTCGTTCAGTCGATAATATTTCGGGGGTCAAATCTCAAGTAGCAACATTTTTCCATCCCATCGGGTATACAGCGGATACAGCGGATACAGAATTAAAAGATTTAACTTCAGGAAGAATAGAATATACATTCCATGCAAAAAATGTTTTAAAAAATGAATTTAGTGATCCTAGTAGCTGTACATTAACTATTGGGAAACCATCTCCAACAAATTTTAAATATTGTCCGAAATTTACATGGCAGGATAGCGATAATACAGTAAAACTAGAATTTTTTAGAACCATCTCTGACACGAACACAAAGATTTTAAAAGATGGTGCTTCTTCTACAATTGCTCCTTTATCTGATGTAACCCCTGGTTGTAATGTTAGTAATGGAATACAAAATTTAGCATGGGAAGTTCGGTGTGCTGATGTTAGTTGGAATATTGTCCATGGAATATCAAAAAATTATATTCCTAGTAACGTTTTTAGCGCAACGGGTAATAATAACGCCGATTCAGCACATACTATTCTAAATATTTATATTGAAGATCAATCAAAAAATAGACTATATAACGTTGATTATCAAATAAGAAATCAATATAATAGAAATTATTTTGCTAGTACTGAATTAACTGCTGATGATGATGATGATGCTGCTGCTCCTCTTAAAATTAAACTTACAGCACCAAATACAATTGGTGGAATTAGTTCAAAAGTAACATATGCTTTAGAGAACAGAACTGATAATAATAAATTACAAATTGATTGGACGCCACCCACAGAATATGGATTACATTACAAACATGAAGGAGGTACTCTTACAGCTCAAACACAACCAAATATTAAAACATATAAAGTATATTTTAATGATGCTGAATTATGGTATGTTTATACAATAACTGCTTCATCACATGAAGATGCTACAGATGATCTTACAATAACTTCTGGATCAACAGGAGTCGAAAAATGGTCGAATGAGGCAAGAAATGCTGCAGCAGAAAGTCATACTATTCGTATAGCACCGGGAAAAACCTATACAATTGAAAAAATAACAGCAATTAATTGGTTATATGATTCTGAAAGTCCAGCACAAGAATCAACAATATCAGCAACAGGATATGACAACGGTACAGTCAATGACCCACCAAAAGACGGTTCTACAACAGTAACAGATAGCAATGCACCAACACCTGCCGTGTTTGATAATTACGACAACTCAGGTATTCTTATATCTACTGGTTCTACTGTAAGAAGAGTAAAAATATTAGGTGCTAAAGAAGATGGAACACCTTTAACTAGTGTTTTATTAAACGCACATAACGTTAAAGGTACGAGTTCAACAATGGGGATTAAAATTACAATAACAGGTGCTACAACAACCACCACTTCTGAAAGTAAATTTGGTGAAGAAGGTATTGTAACACCCAATAGTTCAACTTTAACATATACCTGGGGCAGCACTACGACAAATTTAGCCGAAATAACTATGGGGAATTACAAAGATTTATATAAAGATGCTACATCTGCAACTGATAACCAGAGTTATTGGTTTATTAATGATTCGATTAAATTAAAATGGCTTGCGACTGCAAGTGAAATAACTGATTTTTATGGTAAAAATTTGACTTTTAGCGTTGTAGTAACATATTATAATGCTACTGGCACAGCCGCAAGCACATTAACAAAACAAATAGAAACGGGATATTATGATAAAACAATAAGTGCTCCAAGTATAGTAGCAGCAAAAATTACACCCGTTTATACCCCATATACATGTCTTGGTCTTCCAATATTACATTCCTCTGATGTACTTACTGTAGCAACTGAGTTTGATAATAAATCTTCTACTTGGGTTGCATCAACTGATATAAATACAATTACATTAAGAGGCATTGTTTTAACCACAAGCGCGGGAATAACGAGCAATGCATTGACTTTTTCTACAAATCATGGATTAAGCACAGGGGATACTGTTAAATATAGTGGTGGCACGCCAATATCTGGACTTGTTGAGGGAACTGTTTATTATGTCATTAAAGATTCACTAACCAAAATAAAACTTGCCACCGTTTCCGCCACCACCACATTCATTAATATAACAGGTGGTAGTGCAGGGAATACATTTACACACACAATTGCATCGAAAACAACGGTAAAAAACCAACACACCTTAACCGCTCCCCCAACCGTTTCATTAACGGCAATTGATATGGGTGCTTATACTGGTACAAGTTTAGTAAAAAACGCACAAATAACCGTTAAAGTAAAAAATTGTCATTCAAGTCCAACAGCAGTTCCCCACTCCGGCAAATATATTTATGACCCAAAAACTGTGGATTTAATTGAAACGATTGGGCGTCAAAATTTGGATACTCCACAATTAACGATTTCCACGTCGACGCCCAACGCAGCTGTTTTCAAACCCGATGCAGACGAAACATTCACCACATTACCTCTTTACAATGTATTAAAAATACCTGATAATTTTGACCCGATTTCTGCGACGGCCAAATATGTCAATAGTAGCACTGCAGTACGTGAAGACATTTTCGGAACATTGGATATTACAGGAGCAGGAATCGCTGCAGCAGCGGTGTCAGGAGTTGTACCGCCTAGTGCATTATCACAAGTTCTGATATATGATGGTAAATTTGTATCTGAAAATTATTTTAGAACAAATTTTGGAACTTCAGGGGCAAATTATCATGGTAATGTTGCTGCATATATTGATAACGTGGGTGGGGATCTGTCCGCAACAGATCGTAGTACTCATTGTACAACCTCGGGAGGCGATGCAAATGATACACTAGAAAAAAATTATAGATGGGGACTTTTTTCAATGAAATTTACTAATAAAAAAGCCGCAGCCGCTTCGGTTTTTGGAGGTGAATTTTTATTAGGTTCGGATTCTTATTGTAACTTTACACCTGGTGACTTGATACCAACGGAAAATTTCGGTGTAGCAAATGTTGAGATATGGTATAAAGTTATAAATATAAACAGGCCGAATGAGGGAGTAAAACTTGAAACACGGTGGAATAAATTATGTAATAATAATGGAGCCACCAACTTGGGTATTGAGATCGCTGATATGGTTGGGACTAAAACATATCTCAACAATCCAAGTTCAGGTTGGATTTTAAATAGCGATACTGGAACAGCCACTGCAGCATTCGCTGACGCCAAGTCTGCCACCGAGTCTGCTTCCTCCAACATAGAATGGAAAGATAATAAAAGAATTCAGTTTGTAATCAACCAAGTGTCAAGTAATTCAATCTTATCACAAGCAAGTGGTGCGGATAGAGGAGGTGAATTAATAATATTAATTGCTATTGGGATTAAAAACAATGTATCCCGTTTTTATAGTATTCCACGTATGTCTGGAACTTTAAGACTTTATAAAGGGACTGGCACTGGCACACTTTATCACGGTTTATCAACCACAACATATCTTGATTAATATTTAGGTAAAATATTCATATAATTAAATATTTATAAATAATATATGCCGACAGGTAATTTTAATGATGGAGAAAAAATTACATATTCTTTAAAATATGCTCTTAATTTAACTACACAATTTCCCACGAAAGCACCGGCTTTGGAAAAGCCTTCTCCACCTAGAATTTTCCCAACATCAATCCCTAAAACCCCTTTAATTGAAAAAGGTGTTGGAGATATAGATGTGGATGGTAATACACCAAACACCGAGCCACCCGAACCCATCGACATGACTTTACCTTGGGAAATCATCAAAAATTATAGAATTATAGATCCCATACACCATAAAGTAAGTAGAAAAACCGTTAGCAATGTTCTGGAGAGTAGTAATAATAATCATGGCAGTGTGTACGCAAGTAGTATCAGCACGACCACCTGGGACAATAATTCAGTATACAATTATTGGTTTCATGATTATAATACAAGTCCATATGATGGAACCACCAACCCGGCAACTGACTGGAAAGGTATTCGTTTAGCTTACAATACTACTGCTGTTGATACTATAGTTAAAGAAGCGACTGGATCCGCATCAGCGGTAAAAATAGAACAAATGGTTCCTCATATAAGTTTATATCTAGGAGTGCCATTATCTTCAATAGATTCTCCTTGGTTAAGTACTAAGTATGTTACTACCCCAATCAATTCCGAGACTAACGATAGTGTTTCATGGCAACATGACCCTACCAAAGGTAGATTTTTACTTAATTTATTAGGTTTAAGTGATGGATTTGCCGTTCGAATTTTAGACAAAGACATGATCCAAATTCCTGCCGTTACGACAAGTGTATCAGAAGGTGGTTCGTGGCTTACCAACGCAAGTTTTGGAATGGTAACTTTTTATGGTATAACACATCCACACAAGCGGAGTGACGGTGGAAGCAACATTGATGTTGTAGGTTTTGACGGCGATGATGGTAACGGTCCTAGAATGTCATTCTGTAGATATATTGGTGACATCGGACCAAACTTCAACGGTGGATCAAGTGTTACAGTTAGTGATTCGCAGCCAGGCACAGGGACACAGGGAGACTTATATTATGTCAAAACTAGCGCTATCGCGGGCACGTTGAAAATTAATACTGGCTCGGCCTGGGTAGATGTTGGTGGTGGGGTGGTGGAGGGAGATGGTGGTGTTTCCGACGGACATTTAAATATTAAGGGACTGGACACGTCAGGAACCATTATCACCCTTGAGACAAATTCCGACTTAACGGTTGCAAATCCAGATGTTCAAGACGATGGTTGTTTCATTGGAACTTTCAACACAGAGTCGTTCCCACAACGTACATTCTCAAATACGATGTCACCTATCGGACTGCATGTTGTGGATTGGCAACACGATGATATACATACATTTAACGCTACTCCCGGTGGAGTCTCGAGGAAGACGAAGGCGCCGATGGGGTCGAACGGCAGCCCCTTACCAGCCTTGGTATTGATAGATTCAACAAACCCAATTTATAAATCAACAACACGTGAGGTAGGATTTCAATACGGAGTTGGTAGTTTTGATGGCAAGAGCGAGGTGGATTGTGGTTTAAAAACGAATAATTCCACAAATAATAACATCACATACTCTTGTCGCTCACTCAGGGACCAAAATTATCTTCTGCCCTACTACAAAGGTAACTGGACTGGGCACAAAATTGAGTTTTCGGGTCCAAATCTTTGGAATTCAAACCAGATATATGCAATCGAAATGATAGTAACTGAAAACCAAGACGTAGTAATACGCGTCCACTACCCATCCACCACTCAAGCTGTTGGATATGTGCCCGATTCTGACGACTGGGTAAAGTATACATTCAGC
>Ga0209658_1001831_pt1 | contig 12218 bp, 2 predicted proteins | sample SaaInlV_150m_DNA_6_FD_184656 | JGI IMG/M metagenome (GOLD analysis project Ga0209658, IMG submission 184656) | Marine microbial communities from expanding oxygen minimum zones in the Saanich Inlet - SI037_S4LV_150m_DNA (SPAdes) (version 2) | ecosystem: Environmental > Aquatic > Marine >...
TGACTTTGTAGGTAGGAGAAAACGAAGCGCAGACTTTGCTTTACCAGATAGAGGAAGGTCAGAGCACGTTATCGTAGAAAGGTTTTCTGCTCCTGGTGAGTCTCTTACAATGACAAGAGGTTATCTTGACAGAATAGCAGAAGAATTCAGCCCATATTCAGGAATGAACAACAGGAACTCGGACGTACGCTCGGCTTACGCAAAGAGGCTTTATACTCATAGTGGGTTCCACGAAGGGTCACAAGGCTACGAAAGTTCTAGCCCAGTCTTACCTTCCGCTCACAAGGTCAATAGAAATGCTTTCTTTAGACCATTAGACACAGGCTGTACGACAGACTATGATAACGCTTATGTAAGCCACCAGATACCAAGGTCAGATTTGCAATACGCTTTCGTTACTGCGTCAATAGATTATGATAAATACAGAAATTATACAGAAGTTGCGACCCTTGAATATCCTCACAAGCATTGTGGTTCTGGTACGATACCTGTTCTTTTTAGCGAATACTACGACGAGATTCATGTCCAAAAGGGCAACGAAGGTTATAATGCTCCATATGCTGACTTCCAAGGCGGAGGCTGGCGATTCATAAGAAATGTTGAAAAAGCAGCGGTCATAAACCAGAGAAAGAAAAACACATATTCTCAATTAAACAGGACAGATAATTCGTCTAGAGAGAGCCAGTCGACAGCTTACGTTGAGCCAGCAGTCTCTTGGAATAAACCAAATGTGCACTACGTCCTAGACGAGCAGCACGATGCACTTGTTCGTGAGGGAAGGGCTCGCCTGAGCAGACAGGCTATTAAGGAAAACTCCAATCCTATAAGCTACTCTTACTCGAATAACCTTGAAACCTTTTCAAACCAAGACTTGGCTGATGCTATTGACTTAGAGATGGTATCAAGTTCGCAATTCTCGGATACTTTATTTGATATATTCAGTAAAGCAGAATTACTGTTCTCATATTCAATCGCAAGAGAAATTATCTTTCCAAAGCATAAGAACGTTGGTCTCAAGAAGACAAGAACACGAACAAAGTTCGATACTTACAAATTCTTTTGGAAAGATAAGATGTTTGATAGAGTCAAGTGTTCTAACATAACAAAACTTGGCTATGAGATGACTCCAGAGTTCAAGAAATTGTTCAAGCAGAAGTTTTCAGTAGATGTTATGGACAGCTTTCACTTCCACCAGACAGACTCTACAGATAATGAGTATTACAAAGTTATTGGCGACTTGACTTATATGGGCGAAGACAGAATGCGCCATATGATTACAAGAAAAGACTTGGACTTGACTGACACTTCTCACCCATTATCTGGTTCGAGTTCAGAAGTTTCTTTCTTGGGTCTGGAAGGTATTTGCGAAGCACAAGCAACTTCTAGCGATATTGTACCTGTGTATTCTTCAAGCGAGATTACTAGAAACAAAACAGCACCTATTCCTTCACCACAACTTTACCATAACCCTTATAATGAGAATTATAAAGAAAGCGAAGGTTGGATAAATAGAAAGCCTATTACTTCTGGTCAAAAAGCAAACTACAATGACTACGACTCCTTTTCAGAAGAAGTCAAACTTGCAGCACAAAACTATGGTCTTGTATCCGAGTTTAGAATATCAGAGCATATGGATAAGTACATTTTAGAGAATGGCGGTAATTTTAGAACAAAGAATTACGACTTCCTTACTCTTGACGGAGCAAGCCACGACGGAGAGTCTCATACTTTATCAAGCGGAACTTCTATAAAAGAAACTTCTACATTCTATTCTCTTAAAAAGGAAGATGATTCACTAGCCATTTCCGCTTATCCGACGTCTTCCACGGACACTGCACTCGTAAAGAACAACGCCGAAGGTTTCTTTGGATATAATCCGATTTATACTCCTGCTGGTAGTGACTTTGTTATAGCGAACAGCGTAAACTCCGAAGTAGAGATATTTGCATCAGATGTTGAGAATTATATTTCTATTGAGCCTTACCAGGATGGCGTTAGTGCAGCAGGTAAGTTTAACCTTGATGACTCAAATCACGACTATTTGAAAGTGATGCTTGATAATGTTACAGATGCTATTGAAGACCAATCAACTACTAAAAACTGCCTCACCTTTGCAGCAATTTCAGGTCAATTCCCTAGTTCGCCTGACATTCCTCCCACACCATCTACAATTTCAATATGGGCTCAACCAGAAAGCCGACAAGATGGAGGCACAGACACAAACTATTCCAACGGTGTATGGTCGATTACCGACCTCGGAGGTAATAATCGTGCAACATTGTTTACAAGTTATTATTACTCAGGGGGTGATTTATCTAGGCAAAATTTTGGGTTAACTTTTGTAGCAACTGACGCTGCGGGCGACGGACTACCTGGAGGAACAGTGAATGATGACTCCACAGTCTATACTTTCTTTAAAAAAAATGGTGATATAGCGTCTCTTGAATCGCAACAGATGAATAGCGTTATTTTACAACTCATACCTCCAGAGGAAACGGACGCCGCCAATAGAAACTTTTTGATAAAAGCTTGGCTGAACGGTGAAGAGCTTTACGGCGTTCACATTCGAGAATTTGAGAATACGATTTACACAGACAGGGACGATGATGGTGAATCTATCAAGGGATATTCTCCATGCCCGATAGGTCAGTGGAAGGGTACTGGGGACAAGCCTTGGTTTACAGATTATGAATCTGGAAATTTTAATAATGCTTCAAATGGTCTCAGGGGTCTTTATTCTGGAATTTTCGCAGAAATAGGAAGTGTAACTTCTTCTCACAAGTTTAGAGGTCTTCTTGACGAATTTACAATATTTAGAGGCATTCTACCTTCGTCGTCTATTACTGCAATATACAACAATGGCGTCCCAAATAACGTAAATGAGCTTGTTGCGAATGGTCAAATTGTTGGAAATGGATTGTACGAGGGCACTGGTTCTCAAAGCTTCATTATTAATGGCGTGAGATACTCTTATCCAGTTCCTGCGACTGTAGATAACGGCGAGTTTGACCTCGGAAACAAATATGACAAATATCACAACAACTTCGAGAGTACCACCGCCAGCAATGTCCCGACAGGTTGGACAACAAACGAGTCTGTAACACCAGCCAATGGACCAGTTGCAATAGAACACGCTACAAATGGAAATAAGATATTTGCTTTAAAGGGAACTTATGATACGCAAGCACAGGTGGAAAATCCACCACTCACTGGTTCATCGAATAGGTGGAGATGGGTTGAGTTAGATCAAACATTTGATACATCTATCGATGTATCTTTCAAAGCCTGGGAGGGTCAAGGAGATGTTACTGAGTATGGTCTCGACGCTCCAGAAGCTAACGAAAACCTTTACTTACAATATGAATTAAGTAGTGCTTCTGGGACATGGACAACTTTATCGACTCTTTCGGCACAAACGGGATATGATTTGACGCAGGTAATATCAGCTTCAGTTCCTGTACCTTCAGGTCAGTCAGCGAAGTTGCGTTGGATAATACAAATCGGCAGTACCGCCACAGCCCAAGACGTCTGGGGCATTGATGATATTGAAATAAAGGAAAGCGGAATCACAAGTGATCAGTATACAGCAGAGGCTCAAAGGCAAAGAATACAAATTTTAGCTGGCTCAGCCCCACTCATAGAATATACTGACTTCGATAACAACTATTCCGTAACAGAACAACAATCAATAGAAGCAAGCCTTCCTGTTTGGCATAGAATCGGCGTTCCAAGTTACGACAAGGTTGTAACCCAAGGTCAGTGGGATGATGAATTCTTTAGTTCTTATGTTCATACAGACGATATAAATTTTATTGAAGCTGCCGACGCAAAGCACGACGAACTTGGGTTAGAGACTACAAAGAAGGTTAGATTAAAAGTAAATGCTATAAAGAAGCTTCTTCCTTATGAAGGATTTTATCCGCAAGATAGAACGGTACAGTTAGCAAACTTGTTCGTAGAAAAAGTCTCACCAGATATTCTTCACAACGAAAAGGTTTATAAAGACCAGGCAATTCAAGCAGCATTACAACACTTCTTTGCTCCTGGTATTCTCTATAACTCAATCAAGGCAGGTATTGCTTGCGACTGGGCTTCCTATACAAACGAGAGCGGAATCGAACCAAGTTATTTTGGCTCTAAAATTAATATATTAGATTCAGGTGTCCCTAGTACTAAATATAGCCAAAGGATGGCTCCTATATGGTATTTATACCCTGCAACTATAGATTTAACAACAGAGACTTTTTTGACATCACCACCAGTCAACGTTGACGCCAGCGCCTCGGGACCATATGGAGATTTTAGTGATTCCCTTACTTATGATGCAATAACAACAAACTCTTATACTTCATCGCCACTGGCTTTTGATGTAGATTATTTGGTAAAAGACTTGATTATTACCAAGGCTCCTTCAAAGCGCCTGCCGTTCGAAGCAATATTAGACCCGTATAAGTATCTCAGAGATGGCGATGACGCCACCTTACAGGATGCAGCAGGAACGGAGAAGATAAAAAAGAAACCGAATCAACATTTTTTGATGAACCCTTCTTACTACAAGAATATAATAAAGTATAATGCAGCTTACGCCTCTGGGGAATCTACACTTACCGTCGATGAAGCAAACTCCAACTATAAGGACTACAACTATCCTTACTTCGAAGTGGCTGAAGATTCTCACACTAGAGATAATAGATATGAAATGGCAATGAATAATTTCCTAGCTGAGTCAACGAAATTTTTCATTAAAGGCGAGCAGCTTTCTTCCTTCGCTTCTAACAAGCCCCAGGGTTCTGGATTTACAATGGATAGCGGCAAAGCCTATTACATGGACGTCGTATTGTCAAAGAGCAAAGAATTTTCGATAGTAAATAGTCCAGGTTCACTCGGAGGTAGGTATTTTGGTCCACCAGTTCGCTGGATAGGTGGAGACGGAGAATCTTACCAAGATGAGTCAGGAAAGATATCAGACGCTGCTTTCGCTCCGTATGCACCTTCTTATTTTTACGCAGAGTCTAGTGCAAGAATAAAATTTACACCACCAACGAGCGGCTCGACTACCTATACTTTGGATGAAATATTCGAATTATCAGAGGTTACGGATGTTTCAGACAAGACGGAGCAATATTTCTCTCAAGAAGCTGTTTCTATGAATAGGATACTCCCGATGAGTGGCGAACCCCAAGCACCTTCGGACTTGTCTTATGCTTCTTCACCAGCATATACGGCGAGGATGTCGTTGTCAGCAAGTATTGAACTGTTCGGAAAAACTAAATTAAGCAGACAAGAGTTTGATGCTGATGGAAACCCAACAGCCATAAGTTCAGCAAATAATACGGAACTGGACACCTGGGTGATATATTCTAAGTTCGAATGTCCTCTATTTGACTTCTCGGATTCCTCCAACGCTTCAGACGAGGGAACTTTGGATTCACTCGGGATTAACAAAAAGCCGAAGGAAACTTTGAGTAAGACAACTGACTCTGCTACTTATGATTACACATCCTCCTACTTGAACACTCAAAATACAGAAAGGTTCACAGTAGATAAGAGAACTGGTTCAGGCATTTGGGCAGGCTACGGCAAACAACAGGACGGGAATGGCGTGACTATCTCTATAAGAGAAAGTTTCCCACAAGGCGTCTCTGCTACAACAGGCTCGCTTATCGATGTCTGCGGATTCACGCCAGAGACTAAGCAAGTGGGCAGAGTCGCTGACGAAAAGGAGATAACAGAAGCAGTTGTAATGATACCTTTCTTGGACAGCCCACTTGTTACAGACGGACAAATGGTCGCTGGTGTAACCTCAACCGAGGTCAGAGGGACTCGGCAGACTCTTTTGGTTGACGATAGAAACTTCATTAAAATCGACGTTGCGGAGTATGATAAGCAGAAGTCAAGATTAGACAAAAGAGAAGCTGCTTACGAACTACCCAACGGCACCTCAGTAAATAACTCATCCATAACGAGCATGATCAAGGGTATGAGAAAATATAACATTCCGCCACTCTATGATTTCGAGACGTTTGACCAAGACCCGTTTGTAATGTACTTCTTTGAGTTTAAGCACACTCTTGACAGAGAAGACCTTTCCAATATCTGGCAGGGCTTGCCCCCAAAGATTGCGAAAGAGTCATCTCTCGATTCTGCTGAGGTCGACCACGAAATCAATCCACACGAGTTCTTCGGAAATCTAGGAGAATTACCAGAGGGCGTTCGTTGGATGACCTTCAAGGTCAAGAGAAAGGCAGAGAAAAGCTATTACAAGATGACCCAAGATTCAAGAGATGACAGTAGATTCAAATTTGATTTTGAAGTTGGTACGAAAGAACCTGAGTACGGGTATAATTACCCATATGACTACTTCACAATGCTGGAGTTGATTCAAGTGGAGGCAATCTCTGAAAAAGAGGTTGACCCCGTTGTTCAACATAGTCAATTACAATCGACTGAGGAAGAAACATGACTTTCAAGAATCAAAAAGAAGAGGTGATGGAAATAGAACTGACTTCCTATGGGAAGCATTTGCTTTCCAAGGGTAAATTCCGACCATCGTTTTACGCATTTTTTGATGATGATGTTCTCTACGACGCAGAGTACACGGGCGAAGCCGAGGTACAAAATAACGCTCAAAAGAGGATATTAGAAGAAACTCCCAGGACAAGAGTTCAGGTAAGTTATTCAGGTATAGAGACAGAAGTAGCTAAACAGATTGAATCGGCAAGAGCGAATAAGAAAGACCTTAAAGAGTCATTTCAATCTACGAGGGAGAAGCACTACTCTTTATCCGCACCACTTGGAAACTCCTCCGTATCGTCAGACTACGCACCTTCTTGGGACGTCACGCTTTATGGCAGCGAATTCACTCAACAGAGAAGGGTGAAGACAGGAGACCACCAAACAACTCAGATACCCCAAATGGAGGTAAAGGATTCTGTGTATGAAACTTTTGTCACCAATAAACGGCAAACGCAGTCTGTGTCCAACGTCTTCGATGCAAACTTTGAAGCCTATGATAACGGAAACTCGATTGAAATAGGACATGATGATTTCATTTTAGAGATAGATGAGTTGCACACAGACTCAATGAAAGAGAATTATGAGATAGAGGTTTTCATAGTAGAAGAGGATACTGTCGACTCTGAAACGGTCGAAACTCTCATACCGCTATCTTTCAAAAAGCAACAACGTGGAAACGTGGTAAACGGAATTCTTGTAGAAGAGCGAGAAAAGAGACAGACCATCGCCATCGATGAGACTTACGTAGAGTACTATCTTGACATAGACATCGATACTGACATCAGAAAAGATCGCCTCTGTGACCTGGGGTATTCCACAGATTTTAGTAAGAGAGGTTATATAAAGGTAGACTGTAAGGTTGATAGGAAGTCTCCTTCTAGAATGGGAGAGGTATATGAAGAACTGGAACAGAACCTTCCAATATCAGGAGATGATTGCTAATGAGTATTATGAGCGAAGGACAGATCTTAGATTCTGTTATACCTGAACCAAAGATTGAACAGATAACATTTGAGACGACAACAGACAGGAGAATGAGAGTCAAAATAAAATTCTCTATTTCCGATGTTGTGGACGACAATGATATTGGCACCTGGTTCTCTGAGGCAGAATACGAGAAGTACTTTCTTCCGTCTATAGAGCTTAAGTACAATAACGAACCCATCACGGAATCCAACCCCAACCGACTTGGTGTATCTCAAACTTTTCCAATTTCTGGAATAAACGAGCCACAAACTAGCTTCACTGCACAGGACGGTTCTAGGATAAACAAGTTCTCGTTCGAATATAAAATGGTTTTAGATAAAGAGCCTTATTACTTGCAGGTAAAGATCACTTCAAAGTTTGATATCGAGTCTTTGGAACGGGAAGAAGGTATAGATCTTTCATTCCTCTCAGAGAGTAGTCAAATATTTAAAACAAAGACTGCGGTCCTCATCGATGAATCCACCGTGCAATATCCAATACAAGATTTCAGGGCACGAAACTTTTCAACAACATTCTCTCTCGATGAGGATACAATCCTGAATTCATTTTCAAGAAGTTATCAGGAAGCCGCAGAAAAGATGGAACGAGACAAAAGAGAGTCAAAAGACTTTCTTTCAAATTTGATGATAACTCGAAACGCACAAGGTGAGGCAAATTTTCTCTTCATTTTCGATGCACTCTCTTTTTTCAAGAGAAAGAGCAGATATCGATCATATTTCAGCAGAATGACAGGCTTTGAACAAGCCAGTGTTCTGAGACAGACCGACATTGAATCACTGAAAGTCAAAAGGAAACGAGTCCGTGTCTTGGAGGAATCAACAGGTGCCAGAAGCGTCATAGATTATTCAGATCAGCACACCCTTGAGACGATAGCTTATCTTAGAAAACCATCAAGCTCGGAAGAATTTTTGTCTTATGATACCGAACTAGGTTCAGCAAAACAAATCTCTCTTAGTTTTGAAGGATCCTCACGTCCGAGGTCTAGGGGTTTATATTTTATCACAGGGACTGATTACGACGTTGCAGACAGGACCGACGGAGTGTATTCATACGGAGTCTCGGTATCGATTGTTGATAATCTAAGAGGGATATTAAGGGAAAGGATTAGTAGTTTTTCCAATATGATAGTTGAAATTGAGGAGATATACAACATACTTACGCTACCGCAAAACTACGATAGCCTAACAAATCTTCCCAAAAAGACGATAAGCGCAGCACTAGAGACCACGGTCACTTGGTCTGCATATACGGAAAAGCTGGGAGATATGATTAGGTTATTTGCTCCTGGCTTCCAAGAGGACGATAAAGTTAGCTCCTTTTTTAGATTGTTTAAAGAGACGCCTGAAAACCTTTCACCAGAAGCGATAGGAGTGTTGATTGACATCATGAGAATGGTTTCGTCAAAGGCATTGTCCGCCATTGGAGAATCTAAAGGCTCATCAATCGGCACCCGAGGTATCGGCTCCACGGACCCTTTGCTTGTTTCTGAAAAGTTTTACACTTATCCAACGAAGTTGTTTGATGTCAATGTCCCGAAGATGAGCGGACTAGAATACCTTGCAGACTTTTCAGAAAACGTGAGTGAAGATATCCTGTTAGAAATTTCATCTCTGTCCCGTGATACAGGTCAGGTTGGTCTCAAAGTGATAGACGGAGCGACCTTCGAGAGCCGCCTTGCGTCGGAGGTGACTAAGTTTTTCAATGTATCTGATTCCTTTCCCTCGCCATTCTTAACTAACGAGACAGTATCCCTAACTAGCAGTGGTTCTTCGTTCCTCTCACCATCGGCACAACACAGACCAGGAGAAAGCCCAATCATAATGACCAGTGCCACTGACACTCGGTCAGCTAAAAGTTTTTTAAGCAACAATGCCACAAGCACTGGGAATCTCTCAAACATCGGGCGATTGCCTGGCGAACCGAAGTTTGTTCTAACGGGAGGTAGCAAAGAGGCGACTTTCCTATCGCAACTCGGAGTAACATTTGAAAATTCAGAAGAAGCTAGAACAGTCTTGAAGAACGAGTTAGGAAAAACAAGATCAGGGGCAACTTCGACATCATTTGATGCCATCAACAGGGCTTCTGTCAACCAGGTAAATCAATCTCGAAAAGATTTTGAATCTTTCGTGTTCTCAAGGCTCTCGGAAGCCATATCATCACCTTTTTTGGGAACTGAAAGGACTCTTGGGAATACTGTTAACAATACTGTTACTGAACTTGACGTTACGAGGGACAATGGAGAGAGTCAAGCTGAACGCTCTGACAACTACGAATCACTACCTAATCAGATAAAGTCGTTATCGATTATAAACTCGACACAAAATAGATTATCGAAAATGAACAAGCCCTCAACAAGTCATGGAGAATATAAAGTTAGTACAGATTTCCTAGTAAAAATGCAGTATTTGACTGGGTTCATGCGAACTACCGATGGTTTTCTTCGCCTGAGTCTACCGACTTTCAAGGAACTAACTCTGGATGCGTACAGAGAGAATAAGGGAAAGAACCTTCTGTGCAGGATGAAACCCTGGGCAATGGAGGAGATGGGCATCCGCACAACTAAAACGGGCAACCCCGTTTATGATTCGGTCTTTATTATAAAGCCAGTAGAGGATTTCACGACAACCGAATCTATAAATCTACCAGAGTTTTTCGCAGAAGAAGCAGACCGTCAGAACCATCAGAGATTTACTTTCGAGGCAGATTACGAGCCAGATCTTGATTTACTAAGGGATAATATAACCAGGGCAACCTCTTCAATAGACACACTGACTTCTTCAAATGATGACATACTGGGAGAAATACTCGAAAGGGTGGGGCGAAAGCAGACCATCGAACAAAGCCTAGAGAACCTTTCCCAAAGAAGAAGAGACCCCTTTCGCCCTGATTCCTCCGCCACACAGGTAGAGCAAAACTATATGGACTCCGTACTCGAAACCAGGCTTACAGAAGAACACGAGATACTCACATCAGCAATTAGAGTTCTGAGAGAAAGATTCGAAGTAAATGAAGAGACCATCGGCAGACTTCAGGAAGAAGTGAGATTAAATCAGTCTCAACTTGAGGCTTGGGGTGTCACTTCTGATTAGCAGCCTAATTACTAATAAAGAGAAATAACATGGCAGAAAATAATTCAAACAAAAGCAAGCGAAATGGTGATGTACTGTTTATGACAGAATCAGGTAACTTTTCATCAGACGCATCGAGTCACTATTTTCGTGAACTGGAAGATGGCTATACCCAAAGCAATATTAGTGACGGCATACGTCTCGCATTCGGCTCATTTTGGTGTGCATCGGGCTCAGAAGCCCAAAGATTATATAAAGATAAATACCCATCACGCTCACCGATAACATCAGTCGATTCCATCGGAATCCCTGTAACAGATGAAGAAGGAACTGTCACGGAGGAGTTGCTGATCAAGTTCCACGAACGAGGGCTCGACAATTGGTCACACGTAGTGAGTGATATGATATCATCAGGAACTGCCAATTATGATCACACTGTCACTCTAAACGCCTTTGAACAGGGTAGCAACTTGGAGGAAGAGTCCTCTGGTGTCGCTAATCATTATGCGAGAGTTGGAGCCGACTACAACTTCTTAGAAGAAGAATATGAAGAAGTCATTCACGCCACCAACGCACCAGAGCCAATCCTGCCAGGTTTCTACAACTTTCTCCTTAAGGACCAGTCTCCTACACTAGAATCAAGGCTTGGATTAAGGTATAGAATTAGCATTCCACCGAGCCAGCCGATTGATGGGCAGAATACCTTCAAGCCTGTCTCCAATTATTATAGACAGTGGGCAAGTAATTTTAGAGACTATCAGCTTGATAGGAACTACGCCAGCGATGTTAGCGATATGGAGCATGTGGTGTTTACGAAAGACGAGATGAGCCTACTTTCTGACCTTTACAAACATAGGAATTCTTTTCCTATGTTTACGACGTCGGAGTTCACCACGGACAACAACTCTGTTTTTGGGGATACTCTCGAACGGACGTCTTTCTCTTCAAAGCTTAATGAGCATATCGATGGAGGTGGAGAAAGCAGAAGTGTAATAGAGATTTTGTCTAAAAAGGGAAATTCATCGGAATTACCAGAAGTGCGAGTTATACCAGGCTCTAAGAAGTTTTCAGATGTAAAAGGTTTTTTCGAAAACTATACTCTTGGAACCACGAGGGCTAGCGAGTTTTTCTTCAATGACAATATCAGACAAGAAGGTGAATACAAGGCTTATTACAATTTAATGTCAGTAATCGCTCAGGGCAAGCTGACCAAGATGGCTAAGAGTTACACTAGGACTTACAAGGACATTTTGGATGGGAAGAAGGCTCGCACCGAGACAATAGCTTATGTTCTAACAAAGTATGACCAGAACGGCAATCAGATTCAAAGCTACAGGTTTCCAAACACGAGCAAGGTTGATGTAATAAGGTTCGTCGACTCACAAGTAAAATATGACAAGAGATACACTTATAAAATAAAATGTCGAAACATTGTATTCGGAACGGAGTACAGCATAGTCGATAGTGATGGAGACCTTTCCAGAACGAACAACATTAGGATTATAGTAGAATCAAAGCCATCAATCAAGATTGTAGAATTTGATTTATTTGAAAAGTCGGTCCTGCTTAGTGATAATCCACCAATAGCACCAGAGGTTCTGATAGTTCCACTTAAAAACATCAGTGATAGGGTGAGAATATTGATGA
>Ga0209658_1001834_pt1 | contig 12209 bp, 10 predicted proteins | sample SaaInlV_150m_DNA_6_FD_184656 | JGI IMG/M metagenome (GOLD analysis project Ga0209658, IMG submission 184656) | Marine microbial communities from expanding oxygen minimum zones in the Saanich Inlet - SI037_S4LV_150m_DNA (SPAdes) (version 2) | ecosystem: Environmental > Aquatic > Marine >...
TGTACTTCATTTGTATCCTTAGATACAATAACAGATACATATATACCATAAAACATATCCATAATCTCTGAATAATCATTTAAATATACTGCTTCCAACATTTTATAACATTGAATTGCCATCTTATCTAAATCATTCTTTGGAGTACCATTAATATTCATTTTCACATTCCGTGAAATACTTGAATGTATACAATCCATAAAAAATAACAAGAACTCGGGCATATCATTTTGTGCATGACCTGTAAATAAATCTCTTCCTTTTTCTTTAGCTATTTGCTGTACATTATGCACAAATTTACGAGGAGTTACTATACCATTTCCACTCCACATTATTTTTCGCAATTCATCCCATTCTTCTAATATAATCTTATTTGGAGAACCTGGTAACGAAGTGATTTGGGTTTTATTTAATAAATGATTCAATTCATATGTATTATTTAAAACTTGCATACATGCATTCAAAAAACACGTGTTTCCAAGGTTTTCTAACCCTATTCTCCCTTTATCTTTATACTTAGATAAGTCCATTTCTATTTTCTATATTTATAACAATATAAACGTGATTCTTTATATTCTATTATATTATATCAATCTTCATGAATAACCAAGATAATAATATGTTTTCAAACATTGAACAAAATATACATAATATTGTTTCAGAAACTATACAAAATTACCTTTCTGGTAATTCATCATATACACCTCCAAATACATCATCCTCTAATAATATTCATCAACAAATTGTTTCTACTGCAAGAGATGCGGTTCGTTTAGGAAATAGAAGTTTAGAAAATTATAATAGAATTATGCTTGAACATTCCAGGAATACGAGAGAACTTATTATATTATTAAATAGATTAATTGATATGACGGATAATAGACATATTAATAGAGAGCGAAATCTATACAATACTACTATACCTCTTAATCGGCGTTCACGAACACAACCACAACCACGAACACAACCACAACCACGAACACGAACACAACCGCGAACACAACCGCATCCTATACGATTCCGTCAACCAGACCCCCGACAAACACGTACTACACCAACACTTTCTACCCCAACTGAATTAAATAGTATTTTTACACATGGTTTATTCCCGACTATTAATGCAAATAATTTTGCAAATCTATTTGAAAATGTACCCGTATTTCCTACCCCTGCTGAATTAGAAAATGCAAGTGAAACGATATTTTATAATAGTTCAATGGAATTAATAAACGACAGATGCCCTATTACATTAGCTACATTTCAACCAGGTGATCGGTTACGTAGAATATTATATTGTCATCATATTTTTTCAGAAGATGCTTTTACTCGTTGGTTTCAAGAACATGTATGTTGTCCTGTATGTCGGTTTGATATACGTACATATAATTCATCTATCTCTGGAAATGATGAGGGTGAGAACAATGAGGGTGAGAACAATGAGGATGAAAATAATGAGGATGAAAATAATGAGGATGAAAATAATGAGGATGAAAATAATGAGGATGAAAATAATGAGGATGAAAATAATGAGGATGAAAATAATGAGGATAATGGATATATAACTCCAATTGGAACAACAACTGACAGTTATACATTTACTGATGCATCTACAAATAACAATATTGGTTCTTACCCACCGACAAGTAGTTTAAGTAGTACAATTGAATCTATGATACAATCAGCTATTGTTGATTCAAGTAATAATATTGTAAATAACTTATCTCAATACCTGACGACATTATCAAATGTAGATTCGTCAAATAATACACTGCATCCATTTGTTTCTTTTCAAATGTACGGGATAGATTCATCTAATAATTCTTTACCATTATAATCTAATTTAATACTATGTATTTAACAGAACTATTTATCCCTATTATATTACTATTTGTATTTATCTATATCTATATTTCAGGAGGTTTATCAATAAATAATGATACAAAAGACGCTTTATATATGATGTATGCCTAAGTTTCAATAAAAAATATTTAAATAATTTTAAATATTTTCACAAGAATAATTTACATGAGATTATCGTGTAAAGAAAGAAGTAATAGTTTGAATACTGTTTTTTTCATTATAAATTTTGTTTAAGACATCATCAAATAAAAGTGTCTTTACTTTTGCAGAGCAATATTTTTCTTTCTTTTTCATGAATGTTTCAATATCTGGAAATTCGGCCGTTAATTTCTTGATTTCACGGTTATATGTTTTAATTGCAGAAGTTTTCCCCTGTAAACGCCAAATTTCTTCTAATGCTAATCCAAATAATTGCTGTAAAGGTTTCATAAGTTGATTTGTAATATAATGCGTGTAATCAATTTTGAGATTATTTTCTACAATAAATTCGGTTGTTTCTATTTTATCTCCCATTAACGCCTTGGGAGTATCATTTACAATAAATACAAATTTCATTCGGTCGCCTGGTTTTGGTTTGTTACCTGGGTCACGTTTTCCAATTCGTTGTGCCAATACAAAATGACCGATTTGGTTGGGATTTTTATATCCACTTCTAAGAGCCTTTGTAATAGCTAATTTATCCATACTAACGTTACCGTTGATAAGGTCATGTAACGATTTGTCCAAAAATTTGATAGCACTTTGTAGATTATACTCTTTCATCAAAATATTCAAGATTCCACCATATACATCTTTTAAATAATCACAAGAATCACGACGTTTTAAAGACAATCCCATAAATTTCATATATCCTTTATTCGGGTCATCTTCGTACAACATACCAACATACCTTTTTTTGGACAATAAAATGAATGGCATTAATGTTTTTTCATATTCTAATCCCATTGGTGGTTTTAGATATTTCGTACATAAATCGGCGGCATCTTGAGCAATTTCAATTGTCATTTCTAATGCGGGTTGACCTCGTATCTTTTCACCAGTATCTGCATTTTCAAGGTTAAAAGTAAAGAATACACTATCCGTATTATGCACAATCATGTTACCAACTCCAGCCGCAAAATGATGATTTGTTGTAGTTAAATCATATACATAATCATCGTAATCAGTTATTTCGCTGATTTTCTTGACCGCGTCTGGGCATTTACGCTGGGAACCCATTGTAGCCGTAATTCTATATATATTCATATTATCGCTTCTGGTATTAATAGACGTTTTATATCCAATACTATTTGCTAACCAGCAAATATGAGAAGCACTTAATTGTGATTTTTGGTCAATGCGAATATATCCATGAGAATCTTTATCACCATCTGCATCATATAACCCTTCCCAGAATGCCTTGCGGATTTCTTGAGTACCGTTTATAATAAAGTCAGGAATGATTTTACTGTTGTTAGAATATGTATTTTTTCTATAGTTTTCAATAAATTGTTTTTTTTCACCGTATTCATTACATGTAAAGCATATTTTATAAACACCTGAAGATTCTATTGTATCATATGTTTTCCAATCATACTCTGGATAGGCTACTTTACACAATTCCATATATTTATCAAGTATATAATCATTTGCATTATTTAAAGCCCACGATGATTTTGAACCCGATGGACATTTATATGTACCACAACTACCATCACCAAAGAAGAACCCATATATTTTGGCTTCTTCAACCGAAATAGTGTCTTTACAAAGTGTTTCATCTGGCACTACAGTAGAATGTAATAATTTTGTCCCGACTTCCACTTCTTTGGGAGATATTTCTGTGCCATTGGATAACAATAATGAATGGTCATCTGTTACGTCTACCGTACCAGTATGTGTTAGCACCCGCATCATTTTTTTATGACTGGCTAATTTGTGCCGAATAATACGATGCAACTTCGTCCAGCCATTCTCTGTCCACGATTCAACATCATTAAGTTCACAAAATTCCTTATCTTGTTTACCCTCTTCTGTGCATGTAACCCAATCTTTATTTCCGTAAGAATCAGCCAATGCTGATATTTCACAAATAACAACCTTACCGTTAACACGAACGTATACTGGTGTATATTTCGCAACACTATCCCCGTATACGTATTCAGCTTTTGTACGTACTGGACCATGTGTGAGGGTATCATATATCCTATCGCCATATACTTCTTCAATCATACGTTTCGCATAAATAATCATCATACGTCCAGTCGCCGTAGTGGATGCAGCCACATCCTTTTCATAAAAAGTAGACGTACGAGACCCACATTGACCATACAAGGAATTAGCTGTAACTTTATAACCAAGTTGACGTTTGTCCAAAATATTTTGTATAAACGGGTCAGGTTCTGTTTTAATCTTTTTACGCGTATCTTTACGAGCTTTTAATAATTCTTCCAAAATAGATGGCATAATACCCTTCTTATTATCTGGAAATTGAGCCCACCGACAAACCATTTTTCCTACTTTCGTTTTATCGGCTTTTGCTGTAGGATTTTTACGAATATATTGATATGTGTCAAATTCAATATTAATATAATGATATTCAGGCAAATTATCATAAATAAACTCTCCTGACTTATTTCGTTCACCAACAACCCGTATTAAATTCCCCTCCAAATCATATTCTTTTGACCATACTTTACTATCATGTGAATAATTTTGACTAATCATTGAGGAGGGGTATAGTGATGAATAATCTACACAAGCAACTGGATTATCCATATACATAGAACATTTGGGTGGTAATACAATGGCTCCTTCATATCCTTCAGCAACTTTTGGTTTTTCCAAATCAGGCATAAGTGTATCTTTTTCTCGGCATTTCTTAGCCACATAACTGGTTAATTTAATACCTTGTCCGCGGAATACCAGAAAGCTGATAGGAACACTACAAATACGGGACATCTCAACGTATCCTGTAATTACATCTATTTTGTTCATTAAATGATGAACCAAGTTACAATCTTGAATACAGTATTTTGCAACAACAGCGCGGTCAGCAGAGGACCCTTTTGACAATCTAAAAATATCTTGAGGTGTTACATCATCCTTTGCCATCCCCCACTTGATAGACTTACTATCATCCAAATCATAATGGCCTGAAATAACAATAATATTATATGTATTTGTCTGGTCTTTTCCCTTTACCGTATGTGTAACTTCCACTTTATTTTGTATATCAAGTACCCTGAATTTCTGTCCATTGTTGTAATAATCTGCTGTAAATCCAGTTAACTCAATATGGATAAAGTCACCAATATTTAACCCCATTAGATTTTTACTACATAGATGGGTTACATCACCATGAACACTATCCTCAACAGAACGTATATATTTGACGGAATCGCTAATGTATTGTCCAGCAACATCATCCAATTTATAAGATGATAAATTAAAATCACGGCGGAAATAGGCATACATATCTATTTGTAATCGTCCAGTTGTTTTAAAATAACGTAAATCATATTCACCACTGGCAATTTGCATTTTCGTGTGTTCAATGTTTAATTCACCTGGATTTTCGCGACTTTCAGTTGCACATAATTCATTTATTTTCCTGGATAGTAATAGAAATTCTCTTTCACAATGATTTTCTTGTGCTCTACGAAACATAAACTCATAATCAAACCCAAATATATTATACCCAATAATAATATCAGGATTTTCAGTCTGTATTAATTCTGCCCATTTCAATAGAACATCTTTCTCGGTATCAACACAGTCTACTTGTATGCCTGGAATATCATCACATGTACCTACTGCCAAACAATGGTTTAAATAAGGTTCCTTTTCACCATATTTTAAAAAGGTAGAACCAATAAATGTTACTTCATCACCTTTTAGTCTGGGAAAGACACGTGTCATCACTTCATTTAATAATTGAATCTTTTCATCCCTATTATGATTTTCACTAATTAATATATCCAAAATAGTGTCATTACGTTTTATTTTGGGTTTACGTGTATAATTTTTGTTATAATATCCACTTGTTTCGTTAACTTCTGCAGTTTCATTACCATTACCATTATCATCATCACCCGTTCCAGTATATTGTTGATTTTCTTTTATTTGTTCAAAAATACCATCTATTGTTAATAATACATTCGTATCATTATCTTGGTTTGTTTTCTTTACATTTTCAACGGTTTCATTTAATAATATTTCAATATATTTATTTAATTGAGGCCGCGTTGGACAATGTTTGGGATATACAATATCAACATCCTCAAATTTACCGTAATTAAAAGCTGCCAAAATCATTTTTTGTAATAATTGTTTTGACACAGATTCGTTTAGTACTGACATCTGTTTTATGAAAATATCAACAACATTAGACGCAAACCGTTTGTACGTTTTAATTGGGATTGGAAAATCACCATGACTACTACTGGCTTCTATATCAAAACTACATATCTTATACGGTACTATTGTTTCCTTCTCTGGCTGTGCAATTAATTCTTTTAATGGACATATGAATTCATATTTACAGGTGGTTGTGTTGTGTTGTGGTTTAATCACACGGTTCATTTTAAAACAAACCCAACCAGATGGACTAATATTATGAATATGAAAATATCGCAATAATGGAGGAATATTGCTTTCATACAATTCTGTAGTAACTCCCTGAAATACAATATTCGTACGAGTACGATACTCTCCGTTATTGTTTTTATCATCATGATTATAAGTATACCATAAATTCTTATATTTATTCATAGCAACTGTATTCTTGAATGAAAGTTTTAAAAACTTGTGTTTTTTACCGCCTGAAAATCCGTATAACTTATAATGGTCAACCAAATCACACGATAAGATAGAATTTTTATAACGTTTATCCAGTTTCTGGTTATTCTGCAAATCTCTCATAAATGCACCTGCATTATAATCTGTCCAAGAATCACCTGCTTTAACATAGAAGAATGGCTTGTAATCGTTTACATAGAGACAACATGTTTCACCGCGCTCATTAATTCCAAACATTTGAATTACAAACTGCAAATCATCATCCTTTTTATAAGAACGTTTATAAGAATCTTCATCCGAACCAGAATCATTTTCTTTGGCCGGCGAATCATCATATATATGAAAATCAATCAAACGAAAAGATTTTACCACAGTTGGTTTCTTCTTTCGTATGACAATTTTTGACTCAGCCATTTGTTATTCTTTATTACCCGTTAATATTTAGATTATTTTTACAAATATTAACCATTGAATTATAAATCAATTTTATACCAATAAATACTAATTATTACCATGTATGAAGTAAAAATTATATTTTCGGCAATAATCCACGTATCCAGTCTAATAAATCATTAGAAGTTCGCCCTCCGCCGTATTGTATAAACTCACCATTTTCTATATTACCAATTGTTGGAAAACCAGCATGTGTTAATGTTTTTCCATTCATATATTTTTTGGATACAATGGGTAATTTGTTATCTAAATCGGCATGTTCTATTTCCTCAAATGCAATATTTTGTTTTTCATTGTCACTTAATGATTTTTCCATGATATCCCATTCTGGTTGTAATGTTTTACAGTGACCGCACCATTCTGCATGTATAAGAACAATAACAACTGGTTTTATATCTTCTGTTGTTTGTTCAACGGGTAAAACAGGCTTTATCTCATTTTCTACAAGTGGAGTATCATTTACCACTGTCTTAATGATAGTATTCCACATGGAGTCTATTTCTTTTATCTTTGGTTGACTTCTTCTCTTACGCTTCTTTGTATTATTCTTGGATGTTTTTTGGTTTATTTTAGATGATTTTTTAGATTTAGCTTTCGCACTATTCTTACTTTTACTTTTGGGTTTATTAATTCGTGGTTTTGCACCACCTATTTTACTTTGCATAATTATTCTATATATTAATCATATATAATTTACTAAAGAAATCAAAAATTTATGTCACTGTAAATATATACAAGATGTCTTTATTTAACCGAATATTTATAATCTTTTTAATATGTACATTTTTATTAGGACTTTATGTTACGACGTTTTGGAATGTATCTATTAATGTCAAAACAAAAGAGAACATGGAAAATAGTACAGATACAAGTTGCCCAAATATGTTAATAAAAAAGGAGAATTCGTTATTATTATATAATACGAATAAACCAGAAGATGAAACAAACCCTCTTACTTTCTTTAATTTAGATGAATATATCAATTATTTAGAGATACAAAAGAAAAAGGGTGATGTATGTCCAGTACTGTATCTACAACAAGAAAATAATGCACAAGGCGAAGATGTTTATCGCGTTCGCCCTGGTCCATTTGATTTACAAGGTGGACTTCAACACGACACAGAACAAGTAAATGATGCTATTAAACAAATAAGTGATGCTAATCGTGTAAACCCTCCTTACAATAAAGACCAATATCCAGGATTTGACCCTACCGGACAATATGTTGGTGTATATACAAATATAGATGCTATACACGATTCCACCAATGCAAAAAAAATTAGTGACAATCCAATGGATTCAAAATGGGCAGGCATAACATATACGCAACAAATGGTTGAATCGGGTAAATACGTTGATAATGAAGTGTCTAAACCTTCCCTTTTTAATGCCAAAACTGTATTCTATCCATCAATCCCTTCTGTAGTTCCTCCGCCAAAGGATATTATTGGTTAAAAAATTGAATAATTTATATGTAATAATGTATACAAACCTAATTATTACCTTTATTACAATGCACAAATCAATGCCTAAATTTTATGACTATAATGGTCAAAAATATTCTATTTGTTTCCCAATTGAGTGGGCAACAAATCATTTTGAAAAAACTGGTCCACATGAATGTATCAACTGTTTACATTATGGTTGTACCGATGATGTCTTTACATCTTATTGTATAAATTGTCAAGAATATGAGTATAATTTTACACGAGTACCTGGTAATAATAATAGTATTAATCAATATAATTTTGAATTAAATTCTATTGATGATTATGATAATATTAGTGATATTAGTGAAAATGAAACATTTTTAGATATATCATCTGTAATGCCAATACATATCCCATATGTTAGAACCGTGGATGTTTTATCATCAACCACATCATCAACAACATCATACGATTATTCCGACCTGTATGATTCCAATTATGAATATGATGATAACCTATTTTGATTTATATCATCTGTTGAAGATATATTAAGTCGTATTTTTTTTGTTTTTTCAAACGATGGAATTCCAATTTTCACTGTAATATTTTCAGGTAATTGAGAACCTTGTAAATAATCCGCAACATCTTCTGCAATATACACAGTATATGGTATATTTGAGTTATCTACCATACATTTACTCGTCCATTTATCCAATTTTAATACCTCACATAGTCCTCGTATACGTCCAATCATACCTAAATGTGCAGATGGTCGTTTACCAGGTCTACCATTTGTATGTTTAATACGCCATTCACATGATAATGCATTTTTATGATCAACAAATCCTGTAACAAGTGCATATATTTCCCATCCACCGCCTCGTCCATGTGTATATCTTGCTCCTCCTGCAATTTCCTCGTTATGTTGACGTAACCGTCTACGTGGGTCGTTAGTTGAACCGTTATATGTCAAATGACTGTATTGTGACTGTGTATTTCTAAGAATATAACAATACCAATTTTCTGTAGTATTAGTAGAATCTTCTGTTTCCATTATGAATATACTATACAAATAAACTTATATCATTATTTTGTGTTATTCAATAAATATTGTTGTATGGATTCTATTGATTTTTTGCTTATTTTACGGACTTTTCCATTAGATTCAATTGTCAGGTTCTCAATACAAGAAAAATCTTTTGTTATTTCTTCCATAAAATGTGTAAAGTGATTAAAATGTTTCATGATAGCGATAGCAGTAATTGAACTAATACCAGGAATTTGACATAATATAATCTCACCAATATTTTCTGGTGTAATATTATCCTTTTTTACCTTTTTTACAACATGACAATAGTCTGCAGTAGTTTGTTGTTGAGAACCCGAATTAACATATGAAGAAAAACCATTAAAAATAGGTACATTTTCAACATTTGTATCATTATTTTCTATAATGTTCTCGGTTTCTGTAATATTACTCTCCGTATTTGTTTCAGGTTCTCTATTTGTATATGTAATATGTTTAAGAAACGGGTCAGTTAAATAATATGGAATAACACCTTTATCAAAATTACGTTGTATTTTATCAGAAAAATATAGCAACCATTGAGCAGATTCTTGTATAGAAGCGGTACGATGAACGCTAAATCCTTTGAAGAATTGCATTGATGTTATAGACGACATAATAATTTTCTTTTCAGTTTGATTTCGTAGTTGTGAGTATACACCTTCAACCAAATAGAATATAGAATGGGGATGAAAGCCACTGGAATGAATCAACCTATAAGACTGTTCTTCATACCGATTGTCTTTTATAGATGCAAGTAAATCTTGAAGTGATTTTCGCTCAATAAGGAGAACCTCTTTATCGTCATCCGTTTTAAACAAAATATCCCCTAAATTCAATACTTCTTTTGATATTTGTATAGTAGAAGATACCGGATTACTTGTTAATAATGTATTACAGTGGTCAAATAACGCGGTTTCTCGTTCATCAATAATAATTTTCATAGTAGGTTCTCCACAATATAATAATAATGATAACATTATTATATTGTTTTACACGTTTAAAGTAATATTTTACTTAACATAATTTAGTTAAAGTAGCTGCGACCAGCACTGGGTGTCATACCAACGGGGCGAGATTGACGAACCTTGGGGTTCAATGTGAATTGAAGACCTTTATCGGTTTCAGACAAAAATTGTTTTGTTCCACGAAGAGCAATAGAAGTCCAAGAGTCACGTCCAACCAAATAAGGGAATCCAGCCTTCTTGGAACCCCCGCCTTGGTTCTTGTTTGTAATACTTGCAATAGAAGCTGTACGTTTAGTTTGAGAATAGACCATTTTATATTATATACTACCTAAATATTTTATTCTAATACTTGATATGATATATACTAAATTTAAATAATATAAAAAATTGACAACAGAATTAGTATTATACAATATTCATATTATTTGAAGAATAACATGAATTTAGACGACGATATTCATATTGAAAAAAACCAAAACGGAGTAGAAACATATATTTTTGATCCATATAATCCCCTAAATAATTTGATTACAAAGGAACAGGTAGAAGGTATTTTACGCAAATATGGTATAAATCATTCTATCCATAATTTTGAACTATATAAACGAGCTTTTATTCATAGGTCTTATATTAAACGCCCTCAATTAGAAAACAAAAATAATAATATTGTAATTGTACCTAAACCGGACGATTGTATTCCATTATTCTCAAAGTCTAACGAAAGATTAGAATTTATTGGCGATGGGGTATTGGAATGTACAACTAAATATTACTTGTATCGTCGTTTCCCCAAAGAACAAGAAGGATTTATGACAGAAAAGAAGATTGCATTGGTTAAGAATGAAGCCATTGGTAAAATGGCGTATGAAATTGGACTTCATAATTGGGTTATCTTATCTAAACATGCAGAAGGGAAACAAATCCGTACTAATTTAAAAAAACTGGGATGTTTATTTGAGGCGTTTATTGGTGCATTATTTTTAGATTATAACCGCATTCAAGTACATGATGAAGAAGGTTGGTTTAAAAACGTGTTTGAGACTGGTCCTGGATTTCAAATGGCACAAGTATTTATTGAGTCTGTCTTTGAAAAGCACGTTGATTGGATTAATCTTATTCGTAATGATGATAATTATAAAAACATTTTGCAAGTAAAAATCCAAAAAGAGTTTAAGGTAACACCTGATTATTTGGAAATGGGTGAACAAGACCAAGAAACAGGTTATAAGATGGGTGTGTTTATGTGTTTGGGACAAACTATACATAATCTTACCCCGAATAAGGCAATTCCAATTTCACAATTTAAAACGTACACTGATATACATCAACATATGTCACAGCAAGGAAAGATATTCCTATTCTTGGGAGAAGGACAACATAAAATCAAGAAAAAGGCAGAACAAATCGCATGTGAAGATGCAATTAGACAACTTAACCCATTCTAAAATATTAAATATATGTTCTAATTTGGTCGCTTCCAAGAATATGTCCAGAACCTTTCATATCAGTATAACATATTTCAAAAACATTATCATAAGACCAATTATAATCATAGCATAAAGATAAATTCGGTTGATTTTCAAACGCGAACTCAAAATAAAATCTGTTATCAACTGGACTCGTGTCTGTATCTTTCATAATTTCTTGTTTTTT
>Ga0209658_1001837_pt1 | contig 12202 bp, 9 predicted proteins | sample SaaInlV_150m_DNA_6_FD_184656 | JGI IMG/M metagenome (GOLD analysis project Ga0209658, IMG submission 184656) | Marine microbial communities from expanding oxygen minimum zones in the Saanich Inlet - SI037_S4LV_150m_DNA (SPAdes) (version 2) | ecosystem: Environmental > Aquatic > Marine >...
TTTACCTGTATTAGCAGTATAGAATATGAGTTCATTATTGGTATCGCCAGGTTGTGGGTCAGCAGCAGTAATTCTTGTATTTTGTGATATATTGGTTACACTTCCAAGTGAAGACCAAGCATCGGCAGGTCCAAATCCTTCAAATTGTTTATTATCTGTATTATACCGAATAGAACCAATGTATTTATCTTTATCAATGGTAATATCATTATCGTCTATATTTTTAAAAGTAGCACCATCAAATGTAATAGGTCTTTCACTTGTAGTACCAACAGGAATACGAATAGCATCTGTATAACTAATATCTAATGAAACGACAGGATTGGATTTACCGATGGCAAGATGTCCACTGATATCCATATCATTGTTAAATGATGCATCGCCATCAACATATAAATTCCCACTCATAGACATATCGGTAGTAATAATGAATTCATAGTCGGTAGTAACCGTATTAACAATATAATTAGATTGATATTCAGTGCTAGAAAATGTGCCTTCAATCGTAATATTACCAAGCATAGAAACATCACCATTAATGGTAACCTTACTATTCATAGAAACATCGCCGGCAATAGTAAGCTTACTATTCATAGAAACATCGCCTTTTAATTCACTATCATTTGTAACAGATAATCTTTGATTAATTTCAATATCGTTTTGAACAAGAAGATTGGTATTAATAACTTGTTTATCATCAGTAGAATCATTTGAATCACGAATAAATATATTACTAATATCAAATTGTTTAACGCCTAATACATAATTAGAATCAATTGCATTATTCGTTCCCATAGAACTAGTTAAAACAACCAATCCATTTTGAATTCCATGTATTCCTAGTTCTGGATTTAGTGCGATATTTTCAGTTAAAGTAAGGTTATTAATATCAATTTTAAGGGCATTAGAATTAGGTTTTGTAGGTTTCATAATCCAACCATTCATATCTTCTGATATTTGCAAATGACCAGAGTCTTTGTTGGTGTTATCTGTAACAAAAATACCAGCACCTTTACTAGAATTAAAAGGTGCATGAAGAGCAATAATATAATTTTCTAATCCAACATCATAACCTACAAAAGGTGTGGGATAATGATAATCCGGATAATTAATGTAGAAAATCCCTAATTGTTGATTAACCGTAGTTTCACCATCAATTACTGTTACTTCTACCTCATTCGTTGTATCATTTATAGTATAAAAAGATTGAGCACCAGATGTAGTAGCAATATAATTATCAATATATTGTTTTAATGCAAAACTTTCAAAATCCGCGTTATATTTACTAGAATCATATGCATAATCAGTAGAATCAATACCAGTAATACCACTAGGTAATGTAATAGAATATATATTACCTTTGCTAGAAATATATGAATTAATAATAATACGCCAGTTTGATTCTGTAAAATAAGTACTAATACCGGTAACAGTATTAGCTCTAAAATCATAAGTAAAGTAATAAGCGTCAGGTAAGAAAACCGAATTTGGTAAGAAATCTTGATTATATGTGAAAGATTGGTCGGGATAGTTAGTATCTTGAATATATCTTGCGATGGCAAGACTAAAATGGAAGTCATTAATTTGAATACCTTTGCCTCTAGAAGAAATAATAACATCATCCCGGTAAACAACCGTACCGCCCATTGTAGTAACATCTTTTCCACCACCAATATTAATTTTGTTGGATTTACGGTTGGTTTTACTATAATTATAATTGCCAATATTGATGAGAACAGTAGAAATATCTGGAAGACTGGGGTCAACCGCACCAATATTAATGACAGAACTGCCTGTATCAAAGTCTTTGAGTAATTGTTCTTCAATCTTTTCTTTTTGGTCATTCTCGCCAATATTGATGATATGTGTATCAGGACCAAAATTAATAGTAGTAGCATCAGCGGTAGGTTTATTATCTTTATTAGAATTAATAGTGTTGATTAACAGTTCTCCATCAAAAACTTTCACTTGTCCAGTGAGAGCAATACTTCCAGAAACATCAAGTACATCATTATTAAGATTATCAAATAAATTCGGTAAGTATCCATATAATAAGTTAGTATTTCCAGTAATATCATTGGCATCATCAGCGGTTGGGTCATCAACAAATAATGTAGTGACATTGGCTATTAAGAATGTAGATATTTCAACCATGCATATATTCTGTATATGTCCAGCAATACTGGTAAGTAATTTTTTAGAACCAGATGTATTAATCATATTATCTGGTGCAATAATCCAAGTAGGATTGGCATCGCTCCAATTATAAGAGATGATAATAGTACCATTATCGCTAATAGCAATAGCATTAGTAGTATCACACGTGACGATAGCCTTTAAAATTAAATTACCCAATCCAAGTTCGGTAGTCGTTTTATCAGTCCATTCGTCAATAACGCCAGTATTTGTAGATGAAATGATATTATCACCGACAGCTATAGCATGAGTATCGTCAAATGCATGTATGGAATGATACATTAACGTAGTATTAATAGTATACGCTTCAGTATTAGTATATGATGGTTCATTGTCTAATAATGCCGCAGTTTCATATCTAGAAATACCAATTCCAGCAAAATAATTATATGTAGTAGTAGATGAAGTAGAAATAATATTATGTTGTGGTCCTTCAAATGGACCAATATTATCAATGGAAGGTATGATAGAGATAATGTAATTAGATGCATTAGTAAATAATGTGCTTAAATCACTAATATCATAATAGTAGATGCCGGTAGTAGTAGGGTCATCATTATTTTTGTATGAAATAATCATACGATATCCATTATCGGGGTAATTAGCCAATGCAATGGTTTGTAAAGTTTGTTCATTCGCAAGAGGAGAATTATTACCATCAACTAATGAAATTCTGTACCAAGTAACACCAGAATCATTTGTAATAAAAATGTATCCTCTATCACCACAAACAATCCCATAGGTATCATCAACCATATGACAAGAATTAAAATGAACAATAATATCATCAGTGGTATCAGTTAATAGATAAATATTGCTTTTTGTCCAAGATTTACCTCCATTAGATGTATGTAATAGAAATTGTTGATAAGATTGTTCAATCGGTAAAGTGCTTGTAATCGCGGTAGTGGGTGTTCCAACTGCAATACCATAATTGGTATTGCTTCTAGCAAGGTGCATGTGTTTAATCTCATAATCAATATTTATAATTTCATTAATTTCTCCATTTCCTAAGTGTAATGCACCATTAATATCCATAATATAATCTTCGGATCTAGGTTGAAACGTATTAACACCGAGAGTAGATAAATATTTATGTGTGTTGGTGCTGGAAGTGGTCATTTGTGAATGAACATAATTGCCATCGTTATTCGTAGTCCCAACCATAGTAACATTGCGTGCAGAGTCATAGGGAGCCATACCGCCTCCAATAGCTCCCCCCGATTTTGTATTATGAGGAGTCATATGTATAAAAGTATTAGCTTTTTCATCAATCCCGATACAATTAATAGCGTGTCCGGATTTGATAGTATCATCTTGATAGATATTATATAAAAATGTTTGTTGAGAGTTATCAAAAATACTAATAGTTTCTTCATAAATTTGTCCATTTAAGTTATGAATATCGCGTGTTAATGGTGCAAATTTAATTTTAGAACTTAAAATAAGTTCATTAGAATCAACTTGTAGATTCCCCCCATTTGTATCTAGGAAAATATTTCCTCCAATAGTATTACCTTCCCCATCTGTTTCTCCTGTAGATAATAATGTAATATCTCTCGCCGTTTCTAATTTACTGAAATTATCATCAAGAATAAGATTTCCGGATGGATAATTAACAATGAAAGCATTAGATGTATCAAAAATCATAGTTTTATCTGCATTTAATGAAATTTTAGATAGTGAAACATCCATAATAATATTGGTTTCACTGTTAATATTAATATCCCCTGAAATATCTAATGCAAAGAATCCCGAGTTAGTAAGAGAAGCCTTTGTAGAATTCATAAATAATTGTCCACCGGAAGTATCAATAATAGAATTTTGGGAAGAAAGTTTAATAGTATCGGTAGTGTTAGTTGTAAGAAATCCTCCACTTTCATAGGTAATGTTGGCATCAGGTGTATTTACTGTATCTGTATTTACATCATTGTAAAAAAAAATATTAGAACTGGCATCGTCAGCATCAATAACAATGCCTTTTTTATTTTTGTTTTGAGCAATAATATTGCGTATATATTCATTGCTAGATTCCACCGTTAAAATATCTGTAATAGAATCCCCAGTGCCGGTAATATTAAAAACAGTTTTGGGTATCGTGGTATTGATACCAATATTAGTGGAATTACCATACATATAAGCATAAATATTATCAGTAGGTAATTCTGGAAATGTATTGCCATTATTTTGAAATGTATTATTGCCAAAATAGAGTTTATTATTAGAATATATATCTCTGTGAACAAAAATATCTTTATCCGTATAAATACTATTACCTGCAATAATATTAACAGCAGCAGATAAATCAAGAGAAACTTCAAACGTACCATTTAAATATTGATAGGTAGGTCTGGTAGATCTAGATATAAATTGGTCTGCAATAATTGTACTAGCATTAATTGTATTAAAATTATCCATTTTACTCATACCGCCATATTGTTTCCACGATTTATTAGACATAACAAAAATAGATTTATATACAATTACTATGTATTTTATTTGAATGTTTTAACTGTAAAAAAATACATAGTAATTGTAATATTATGCATTGAAATAAATTAGTTGAGAGAAACCTTTTTGACGGTAGTAGTATCATCGTATGTTTCTTCCTTTAATTCAAATTGTTCAAGTGAAAAGATAGTATTAGAATAAGTATTATCTGGTATAGATGCATAGAAAGAGTGTACAATAGGATTAGCAAGAATTTTTTGGGGTTGAAATGCAGATAAATAAAGTCCATTCAGTGATTGAACTCTAGAAAGTGCAACATAAGTTTGTCCATATTCAAATATACTTTGACCAATATCAATTTCTGCCATGTCTAAAGTAGCTCCTTGAATCTTATGTATTGTCAATGCCCATGCTAAACATAATGGATATTGGCCGATAGCTAATGCAGGAAAATCTTCAGATTGCCAATAGTGAATATCAATATGTTTTATGATACCGTTAGCAAATTGAACAACTGGAATAGTTCTGTTGTCAGTTTGAATAATATCGGTAACAATGCCTTGTGAGCCATTGCATATTCCATTATCCATATCTAAATTGATGGTACACATGATAGCACATCCTTTTTTAAGTCTCAATATATTTATACACGGTGAGTTATTAACCATAACATCTAATTCATATTCAATTTCCGCAGAACTCATTCTGTCACATTTTTGTCTCATCTCAAACGAAATCGGTCTATTGGATTCAATATGCGTATAACAATCGTTTTTTTAATAACTGAAAATACAAATTCTGTTTGTTGTATTTTTGAGAACATCATGGAATTAACATAATCAGTTTTTGCACGTAGTGGAAATAATTTAGTAGGAATACAATTATTGTGTAGGGCTGGGTCATATGTTCGTTTTAAATATTTTTCTAATATTTTTGTATTTTCAGTGTTAAGTTGACCAATTCTAACTTGATTTAAAATCTTAATATATTCAGCATCATTTTGTCTGAAAATGGTAGTTAATTGAATAATATTTTGATCTGGAAAAGTCGTATTCCAGATAGGTGATTCAAAGCAAAATTGTTCCGTATCAGGTTCTCCACTTGTGCCGACGGGTGGAAGTTGATAAAAGTCCCCAGTAAAGACAACTTGTAATCCTCCAAATGGTATATTAATTTTTTTCACTTTTCTAGCAATTTCTTCAATAATATTGAATATTTTACAGGATAACATACTAACCTCATCTAAAATAAGGCATTTTGTTCTTCTCCATTGAGCAACCACCTTTTTATTTTTTAGTACAGATTCAATAATTTTATGTTTTGGTCCTTTTGCAAGTTTGATTCCGCTCCAAGAGTGAAGTGTTCTAGCATTGCAATTGAGAAGTACAGCAGCACACCCTGTCATAGCACAAATTTGTGTAGTGCGATAATGGTTATTAGAATATTCTAATAAATATTTAATAAGTTGTGTTTTGCCGGTACCTCCAGGTCCAGTAATAAAAAGATTACAGCCTTGTGTAAATTTATCATATGCGTATTTTTGTTCAGTTGATAAGAGTGAAATCTCTAATTTATTAGAGATAGCTATAGATTTATCAGTATTGGTATCAGTAGTAGATAATACAATCCGTTTTACTGTATTATCTGGAATTTTTTGAGTATTCATGAATCTAGTAGATATAAATAATATAAATAATATAAAAAAATATATAATAAAAAAATCAATTTTCTATTCACAAATTGCTTCAATGCAAAAAGAGAAATCATGACCGTTAAGAACAATAGGTATTCCAGTTTCATTTAGTAATTGAATTTGAAATTTTTGTAAATCAATTTTACCTGTATAGGAACGAGAATCAGTTGTTAATAATCCATTTAAATTATTAGCTGGTAATATAGATCCATATGGGTGATTTTGCATATCTAATGATATACGTGCAATAATATTTTTGTTGATTAAGGAAGAAGATAATGGTGAAATAAAAGAATTTTGATTGCCTTTATTGAATTCATCAATTGCTAAATATAAATATCTTGGTCCGGATAAATTAAATGTACATTCCGAGTTAATAGGTGTAGATGTAGTAAGAGCATAGGAAGTTTTTCTAAATCCTAGAAGCCATCCTAATTTGGATTTAAAGTTAAATTTATCACTATTCCCATATTTATCAACATCAAATAAAATAGTGATGTTTTTATTACTAATCGTGGTTTTTTTATTATCATTAATGGTAAATGTTAAGCCAGATGCAATTCCATTAAGTTTTGCTGAAATTTCAGTAGATAACGAAGAAGCATCATAATTATTATCATCAATTGTAATAAGTAGCATATTAGCACCACTAGTAACTTTAAAACAATTATTTCCTAAGTCAGCAGAAATGTTAAAAAATGTCATAGGTAATTCAACATTCGTAATTTTAATAGAATGAATATCATTAATGCGTTCTGGTAAATCAACTTGAAAATCAGCAGGTTGTGTGTAATTATAATCTTCACGTAACTTGGTATCAATATTAATATATTTTGTTTTGGAAGGTTTATGAACATTGGTCATAATCATGTGATTTCCATATTGATTTGTGTTAGGTTCCATAAATAAATTCTGGTTGTTATATTCAGTCATGTTATATATAATATATAAAAGGATAAATTATATATACTTTATCTAAAGATTCGTTATTTAATATTCAGTAAATGATTTTGTACTACTTTCTTCAAAAGGAGTGATTTGATTTGTAGTTTTCTTTCGTTGTTTCTCTTCTAATCCTTCTTTCTTTTTGTCATCCATGCCCTCTTTCTTTTTGTCATCCATGCCCTCTTTCTTTTTGTCGTCCATGCCCTCTTTCTTTTTGTCATCCATGCCCTCTTTCTTTTTGTCGTCCATGCCCTCTTTCTTTTTGTCGTCCATGCCCTCTTTCTTTTTGTCGTCCATGCCTTCTTTTTTGGATTGCATGCCTTCAAACATACCTAATTTTGAAATGCTATCAGTAATGATAAATAATCCAAAAATAACAAGTAGAGCAATCAATAAATATTTTGTAATATTTTTATTCATTTTATATAAATAAGTCATATATTAATTGCCGCAATTTTTGCATTTTGTAACATTTTGCAGGCGAGAAAACATATCAACTTTAAATGCGGTAGAATTAGAGTGTTGTAATGGTTTGTTCAACGATATATTATTTTGCGACGCAGGTTGAATAATTTTTTTCGTTTTACTTTCACTAAATATCATAAACATCAAAAAATTGATATCTTTTATATAAGATAGATACAGTAAAAGTAAAAGTAAATGCCTTATAATCAAGATTCTATTTGTAGTGTATTATTAAAAAAACCAGAATATGATATTACAGAAAGTGAAGATCAAACCCCATCAATAGATAAAATATATCGTTTAGTTCAAGAATTATCGTTAAAAGTGATAAAATTAGAAAAAGAAAACGTAAAATTAAAGCAAAATGTATTAAAAAAGCAAAAATTAAATATATTAGAATATTTAAATAATCAAATAATAGAAAACCAACCGAATCTGTTATTTAATGAATGGATAAATAAAGTAGTTTTATCACATGTAAAAAATAGTTTAGAATGTGTGTTTAAAGAAGATTTGATAATGGGTATAGTGGATACATGGGAGCATGCAATAAAAGATATAACAATAGTCATTCCTATAAAAACGTATATAAACCGCCCTAATGTATTTTATATTTATACAGAAGATGATGGTAATCGGCTATGGAAACAACTGCATATAGAAGATATGAACAGACAATTGTTAAAAATATGTCAACAATTTGTGGTAGAATTTAAAAAGGGATGGTATGAGCCAAATGAAGAAAAGATAGATATTGATGAAAAGTGGACAAATATGTATGTAGATTATTATAAACGCATATTGGGTGGTTCAAAAATAACAACCGAAGTAATATGTCAAAGAGTAAGGTCTCGAATCTATACTTTAATGAAAAAAGATTTTGAAAATATAGTATAACTAATATTAATTGAATATAATTTACTTTCTTCTACGTTTTCCACCTACACTATTAGATTTACAATAGGATTGGCTAAAGTAATAATAAAAAAAGTAAAGAGGTCCAAAAACAATGGATATTATAAAGCCAAGTATTTTTTCACCAATTGTTCCAGAATATCCGAAACATACAAGCGACAAAATAAAAGCGATCATGCCTGTAATACCCCATACAGAAGCTAATAATGTAGAATTATTAAAATCTATTTTAGAATAAAAAGAGGCACTGTTGTTATTTTCCTCATTATTTTCGTTGTTTTGGATGTTGTTTTGGTTGTTGTTTTGGTTGTTGGTCTCGTTGTTTTGTTGGTTATCTGCCATTATATATAATAATGATAAAAAATTGAATAAAAAATTGAATAAATATTCATGATAAATAGAATATATTATTAGTAAAAATGGCGTTATTTACAGAAGTTAAACCGGGTACAATAGATTATTTGGCAAAGAAGAATGAACATATACGAGATAGAGATATATCATTTGAAGAAGGTCCTCATATTTATACAGTGCTAGGTGATCGTGGTGGATATACATCTGTAACAACATGGAACCATCATCATTTTGAAGAATTTAATGCGGATGCAATTATAGATAAGATGATGAAATCAAGGAATTGGACAAACCCGAGTTATAAATATTATGGAAAAACACGCGAAGACATCAAGAAAATGTGGGATGATAATCGTGATAGGGCAGCAGCAGCTGGTACAAAGATGCATAATGATATAGAATGTGAATATAATGGCATGGAAGTAGAAAATAATAGTATAGAATATGGATTTTTCCAAAATTTTAAGAAAGATTATCCCGAGTTGAAGCCATATAGAACAGAATGGATGGTTTATTATGAAGAATACAAATTATCAGGTTCAATAGATATGATATATGAAAATCCAGATGGAACGATACAAATTTATGATTGGAAAAGATGTCAAGAAATCCAACATGAAGCATCTTTTGGAAAATATGCAAAAACAACGTGTATATCACATTTGCCTGATACAAATTTTTGGCATTATGCATTGCAATTAAATATGTATAAAACAATATTGGAGCATAAGTATGGTAAAACAGTAACAGCATTATACTTAGTATGTATGCATCCAGAAAATATGTATAAAAATTATCAACGAATTGAAGTACCCATTTTAAATAAAGAAATGAAAGAATTATTAGAATTAAGAAAACAAGAAATATTAGATATGAAAGAATAAAAAGACATAAACCGAAATAATATATTAAATTAATGAAATCGCTTTATTTTTTTTCCGCAACAATGACATTGCAATATGCATATTTTAATAGAAATACAATTCTAGATATTTCAACAAAATTATTTAAAAAAATTTGTAATATAGTAGGTTATAAATTAATAGAGCATGTACCTGAAAAGACACCGACCGAAAAATACATAGAAAAACACAATAATGAATTTATAAGAACATATAAGAAAGAATTAAATGAAAATATAGATTTTCATTTTTATAATAAAGAAGAATTGAAAGAAATACTAAAAGAAAATAATAATATGTTAGAGCGAAAGTGGAAACAAAAAATTTTATACGAGTTTACTCCTCGTGGAAATATAGTAATGCATTATGACCCTTACAAATTAGGTTTTATTTATTATTGTGATACAAACTCAATATCTTATCAAATATTAAATGCCGCAGCAATGAAGTATTGTACAATATATAGATGTCATGATTTTTTTACAGATAATGAAAAGATTCCCAATGAAGAAGAAACCACATTTATCAAATTACATTGTAAAGAAGAACTAAAAAAGGAAAAATCGTTAACAAAATCTAAAAAAAAAGAAATGGATAATGTTTTTGCCAAATTTAAAAATTATAGTAAAATTACAGATGCACCAACAAAAAGTACAGATAAACCCCCAATAAAAAAAAAGGAATTCTATAGAAATAAATTTGTTTATATGGGTAAAATAAATAATATGAATTTTTTACAACCAAATAACCTACAAAATAATTGTATAAATGGGTTTTCATCACAATATACAGAAGATTTACAGGGTGAATCTAATTTACAAAAAAATGTTTTAAGTTTTAAAGATTTTAAACGTATGTCTACAGTGAATTAATTATTACTATTTTTGTTTTTTCCACTCTAAATAGCCTATGCTTTTTTCTAATTGAAATGACATACCTAGATGTTCTTTTGCGATATTGTATGCTAATAATTCTTTTTCATTAAGAGTATTTAAATATTGGTGAAGATAAGTTTCTTCATTTTCAGTAGAAGGTTGGTTTTCCATAATAATAGTAGTATTATTATGAAATAAATTATTATATCAATTTTTTATATTAACAATGTTGTGATGAAGATTCACCTGAAGGTAAAGGTGTGCGGTTATAATTAACTGGAACATATATAATATCATCTCCAATGCATTCATTCTTACGGTTAAAAATGTAGTCATCATAACTAGAAACAGGTAAATAATCAGTATATGGTTTTGTAAAATCCCCCGTTTTCTTACATTTATTATGACATAAAGAATGATCATTATCAGTGGGTGTAATAGTACATCTAGTAGCTTGTTTATGTTTTCGTTCAATTTGTTCACCCATAGTGTTAGAATTTAAATTACTATCGGGTTTAACAACGTTACATGGGTCACACATAAATCGTACATCGATCATGCCTTTATTCGTAATAACACTATTTTTAACAACAGAATTATCTTCTGTTGAAATATAGCCATTTTTAGATGCCTTATGTACCGACCTGGATAATGACGTTTGTCCTACATATCCTTGATTGCGGTATGAGCCATTAAGTGAGAATCCTTCCCCAGTGTTTACACTAGAATTATTATATTTTGCTTGAGTTTTTCGTTTAAGAGTAGCAATAGACATTATTATATATATTTGTTGTATATATTTTTAGAAGTTACAAATGATTAATTATATTAAATTTGATATAATTATTTATGTATATTTTACTTCATCTGTTTAAAATTGTCTAATAAATTTACCCATCATCGTAATATTATCATTAACAAATAATCTTTTATTAACAGTAAGGTCATTCTGCATAACAACAGCATCAGCAAAACTGGGTGTAAGATCACCAATCCCGGCAATCGCATCAGCAGAAATAGAACCACTGGGAACAATCAATCCACCCGGAATAACGACGGTTTCAGTGGCGGTACCTAGCATGATTTGATTGGACGCAGTGATTTTAGCGTTATATCCTAATGCGGTAGATTGGGTCCAAGCAGCCCCCGATGAATTTAAATCCGCAGACGCACCTAAAAATGTGTTGTAGTCTGTAGTTATATTATTACTACCGGCATTGAATCCATTGGCAACATTATTAGAGCCCAATTTGTTTCCATTTAACGCGTAGGTTCCATTAGCAACATTATTATTGCCCGTTATGTTATTATATAACGCGTTGCGTCCATTGGCTGTATTATACGTGCCCATTGTGTTAAATTTTAACGCGGTGTATCCATTTGCAACATTACTATTGCCCGTTGTG
>Ga0209658_1001848_pt1 | contig 12116 bp, 10 predicted proteins | sample SaaInlV_150m_DNA_6_FD_184656 | JGI IMG/M metagenome (GOLD analysis project Ga0209658, IMG submission 184656) | Marine microbial communities from expanding oxygen minimum zones in the Saanich Inlet - SI037_S4LV_150m_DNA (SPAdes) (version 2) | ecosystem: Environmental > Aquatic > Marine >...
CATTTCTTTTTAAGATGATTGTTCACTGCTCTTGCTAGTTAAGCTCAAAATCCCTGCTATTTTGTTTAGTAGCGCTTTGCTGTTGTCAGGCTGTGGTGGTGGCGGAGGTGGTAGTAGTGCCAATGTTGCGCCTGACACGCAGGAATCAGTTCCGGATTCCACGCCGGTATCAGTTGCAGCTGATTATCGAACCACTGAGTACAATACCCAGTACGGATTGGGCAAAATTAATGCTGATGATATTTACGCTGATGGCTATAGTGGCAGCGGGGTGGTGGTTGGTGTGATTGATACGGGTGTTGATATTGATCATCCTGATTTGGTGGGTAATATTGCCAGTGGTGGTTATGATTATGTAAGTGGTGATACTGATGCCAGTCCTACTGGACAAGGTGCTGGCATGAGCCATGGTACGCATGTTGCCGGCATTATTGCTGGCATGAAAAATGATGTTGGCATGCACGGTGTGGCCTATAGTGCAAAGATACTACCGCTACGGGCTGGTGATTCTTCAGGCTCTTTTGCTTCTAGTGCCATTGAAAACTCAATTGATCGCGCGATTAGCCAAAATGCCAAGGTGATTAATGCCAGTTTTGGTGGTAGTAGTATTTCTACAGCCTTGGCAGATAAATGGAAATTGGCACATACGAATGATATTATTACCGTGCATGCTGCGGGTAATGATGGCGGTTCTAATCCTTTATTGGGTGCGCAATTACCCCTTCATTCTGGCTATGAAGATTTATCATCAACGCTAATTGCCGTGGTAGCAACAAATTCAAGTAATACAATCACTTCGTATAGTAATAGGTGCGGTAGTGCCAAAAACTGGTGCATGACTGCACCGGGTGATGGTATTTATTCAACCGTTGCTGTGGACGATAATAATTATGCGAGTAATTACGGCACCATGAGTGGCACCTCTATGGCTGATCCGCATGTAGCTGGCGCTGCTGCTGTTTTAAGAGGCAAGTGGCCTTCTAAAAATGCCTCTGAAATCGTTACTATTTTGTACGATACTGCTACTGATTTGGGCGCTGCTGGTATTGATGATATTTATGGCAGAGGCTTATTAAATCTTGATAATGCTTTGTTTGCACAAGGCGTGCTAACCATTAGTACAGCTTCTGGGGCGAGCTATTCATTAGCGGATTCAAGTATTCAGGTAGCGAGCAATATGGGTAATTCGTTGAATGGATTATTGAGTATGAGTGTTTTTGACAAATACAAGCGTGATTATTCATTTGATATGAATGGCGTTATTCATTATGCCTCTGAGTCTGGATTGGTGGACGAGCTCAACTATAGCGATACCAACTACAGTTCGGCAACTGACGATTTACAATTAAGCGTTAATTTACAAGATAACAGTGCAAAAATGACCACTCAGCTGAATGAGGTGAATGTGGGTTTTGCGCATAACACCCTATATAACAGTGAGAATATTAGCGGATTTTCTAAACAATATTCCTTATTTGATAATGCCTATTTGTCGCAACTTAAAGGCTCATCAAGTATTCAAATTGCTAAAGATAATGCCACTTTAGAGCTTCTTTCTGGCTATTGGGATGCTGACAATGAGCAAGCTATTAAAGAAGTTGGTGTGTCGTTTTTAAACGATTTTAATGACGATTTTTATATTAAAGCTCGATTAAGTTACTTAGAGGAAGACGAGACTTTTTTGTCTAATTATTTTTCTAATGCTTATAAAACCGGCAAGGCAAAAACCCATGCTTTAAGCTTAACTTCAAGCTTAAAACCAACAGCTAATTTAAATATTATCGCCCAATATTCTCAAGGAAATACTCAAGTAGATTCTTTAAGTGACTCAGTCATTAGTGATATTTCATTGCTAAAAAGCCAGTATTATTCTGCCACTGTATTAAATAAAAATGTTTATTTTGATAATGATGCTCTGTTTTTTTCATTAAAGCATCCTCTACAAATCACTCAAGGAAGCTTAAATTTGAGCTTAGCAAACGGGCTAAATGCTGATGATAGCATTAGCTTTGTGGATAGACGCATACCAATAACAGCTTCTGCATTAAGTAATGAAATGAGCTTGGGTTATACTGCAAATTATGCCAAAAATAGCCAAGCCAGCGTGTTGTTAAACAGGGCTAATGTTTTGGGTAGTTCTATACAGCTAGAAAATCAGCTGATGTTAAAAATGACCAAAAAATTCTAATGCGACTTAACCGATCAATAAAGCACCTTAGCTTGATTATTATTAGCCTGTTTTTTGTAGCTTGTAGCGACGTCACAAAGCCAATAGACACAGAGGTGTATTTACCGATTGGAATGGATAAGGATGGCTGTATGCGTTATCGATTAAAACCGACGACGCAAATGAGCGCGCAGGTTATTATTTATAAGTCGATCAATGGTGGCTATACGCCTAATAAAAATACGAGCAATTGTCGTTAAACAATATTGCAGGCCTCATCAAAGCTTAGACGCGGACTTCTTGGGAAGATCTTGCTACTGTCTCCTTGTCCAATGGCGCATAAAAATATTGATTTTGTTTTGCCATCTGCAAAGAATTCTTTATCCAGAGTATCGCTATTAAAGCCGCCCATAGGGCCACAATCAAGACCAACTGAGCGAGCAGCCATCATAAAATAAGCACCTTGTAAGGTAGCGTTCATTTCACCGGCAGATTTGATCTTTGCATCATTGCCAGCGTACCAGCTACGAGCATCAGCGTGGGGGAATAAGAATGGCAATTTTTCATAAAATTCAATATCATAGCTAATAATAGCGATAACAGGTGCAGCCATGGCTTTATCTACATTGCCTTCATCAAGATGAGCTTTAAGCTTTTGTTTGCCTGCGGCTGATTTGACGAAAGTAATACGAGCAGGTGAGTTGTTAGCGGCTGTTGGGCCATATTTCATTAACTCATAGATCTGGTTAATTTGCTCATTAGATACATCTGAGTCTAACCAACCATTGTGACTTCTAGCATTAATAAATAAAGTGTCTAAAGCATTTTGATCTAGCATTAAAATATCCTAAATTGGTTTATAAAATTATTATGTTAGATTATATATTTTTCGCCCCAACACTCTCAGACAAATTTAAAGACCATTTGAAAAAAGTGGGAATAGATTTTGAGTGTGATATTGATGAAAGTTTTGGCTCTGTTCAGGGAGAAATTATCTCGATTGCAGACGAGACTTCTGACGCTGTCTTAAATGAGTTGCAAGTTTTATATGATGAGCTGCAAGACGATTTAGAGCAAATACTCGAACAAGAGGGTGATGGACTACTAATGAATGCGGCTGGTATGGAGGTTAAACTCAAAGATGGATCAATTTGTACGCTTAGAGTTTCGCCTGAGATTGTTACGCGCATCCTAACTGTGTTAGAATTTGACGAATTACAAACGTTTATTGATAATATTGCAAGAAGTGTTGAAAACCCAGATGATGGGCATTTCTGTCACAACATAGACAAGGATTAAGATGAAAAAAATTACGATTATTGGTTCGGGTTTTGCGGGTTTAACTGCGGTTAAAACTCTTAGAAAACAAGACAAACAATGTGAGATTACATTAATCTCTCCCAAGGCAGAATTGGTATATATGCCTAGCTTAATCTGGGTGCCATCAGGCGCAGCTAGTAAGAAAGACATTGTTGTGCCGTTAGAAAACTTTTTTAAACGCATGAATGTTCACCATGTGCCCAGTGAAGTAACGGGTTTGGAGAATGATGGCAGAACAGTAATTACGCCTATCGGGCTATTTGAGAACGATGCACTGATTATCGCCTCAGGTGGACGATTTATTAAAAAACTCCCTGGCATTGAGCATGCAATTACCCCTTGTGAAGGCTTAAGTGCTGCTGAGGCAATCCGAGATCGTATTAAATCAATGGATGGTGGTGATATCGCCATTGGATTTTCTGGCAATCCAAAAGAGCCAAGTGCAATGCGTGGTGGACCAATGTTTGAGTTTTTGTTTGGGCTTGATACTCAGCTGCGTTCTGAGGGGCGACGCGATAAATTTAACCTTACCTTTTTTACTCCTGCAGAAAAACCCGGTGCACGCCTAGGTAAAAAAGCAGTAAAGGGTTTATTGGGTGAGATGAAAAAACGCGGTATTGCCATGCATCTTGGTAATAAGATGAAAAAGTTTGAAGCCGATAAAGTGATTACTGAAGGTGGTGAGTTTGATGCAGATTTGATTTTATTCATGCCAGGTATGACAGGCAATACTTGGTTTGACAATACCGACCTTGCGCGTAGTGAAGGCGGCATGTTAAAGGCCAATCAATTTTGTGAAGTCGAAGGCGCTGATAAAATTTTTGTAGCAGGTGATTCGGGTTCGTATCCAGGCCCAGATTGGATGCCAAAACAAGCGCATATGGCTGACTTACAGGCCGAAGCCGCCGCCAAAAATCTACTCGATGGTTTAGATGGAAAACCAGCCAGCCACACTTTTAAAATTGAGCTAATGTGTATTGTTGATTCAAACAACAAAGGTATTTTTGTATCGCGCACTATGAAAGGCGGACTAATGCTGCCGAGTTGTCGTTTAATGCATTGGGCTAAGCAAATTTTTGGTTGGTGGTATCTCAGAGGTTATCGATAAATCATGAGCGATTGTTTATTTTGTAAGATTATTGCTGGTGATATTCCAGCCGACAAACTCTATGAAGATGACGATGTTCTTGCGTTTCATGATATCGGTGCGCAAGCGCCACATCATTTTTTAGTTATTCCTAAGAAGCATATTGCCACACTTAATGATGCAGATGATGCAACGCTAGTTGGTAAGTTAACTTTGACCGCTTCCAACATTGCTAAAGAATTAGGCTTTGCCGATGATGGCTATCGAGTGGTAATGAATTGTAATGAAGATGGTGGGCAAACTGTATATCACATTCATTTGCATTGTTTGGGCGGTAGAAATCTTAGCTGGCCACCAGGTTAATGGAGGAAAGCAAGGCTTTCCTTTGTTAACGTCTTATTAAAAGACCTTACTTTTTTAGATAATATTTTTTATCAAAAAAAGGTTAAAATTCTCAGCTTAAATTTACCTTATTCTTAAGATTATTATGAGCAACGAATTCCTAGATAGGCATATTGGCCCAAGCGCACAAGAGATCACTTCTATGCTGGAGAGTATCAACTGTAAAACGGTTGATGAGGTTGTATCAAAAACTGTACCAGATTCGATTTTATTTGGCAATCGTATGGATGTTGAAGAAGGTTTGACTGAGCGTGATAGTTTAGAGTTAGCAGCAAAACTTGCAAATGAAAATGTGTTGGCTACAAACTTTATTGGTCAAGGCTACTACGGCACTTTAATGCCAACAGTTATTCAGCGCAATATTTTAGAAAACCCAGGTTGGTATACGGCCTATACACCATATCAAGCTGAGATTTCTCAGGGTCGTTTGGAGATGTTGTTAACATTCCAGCAAATGATTATCGACCTGACTGGTATGGATATTTCTAACGCTTCACTACTCGATGAGCCAACAGCTGCAGCAGAAGCAATGATGATGGCTAAGCGCGCCAACAAAAAGAATAAATCCAATCGCTTCTTGGTGGATAAAAACACGCACCCGCAGACTATCACTATTTTACAAACACGTGCTAAACCAATTGGTATTGAGCTGGTGATTGAAGATATTAATAATAATAATTTTTCTGATTGTTTTGCTGTACTCATGCAGTCACCAGGCACAAACGGCGAGGTTCGTGATTTAACACAAGATATTTCCAAAGCAAAAGAAGCCGGTGTGTTAAGTATTGTCGCTTGTGATATTTTGGCTTTAACACTGATTAAAACACCCGCTGAAATGGGTGCTGATATTGCCATTGGTAACTCTCAACGCTTTGGTGTGCCGATGGGTTTTGGTGGTCCACATGCAGCATTTTTAGCCACACGTGATGAATTTAAACGCATGGTTCCAGGGCGTATTATCGGTGTTTCTAAAGATGTACACGGTAACCCGGCAATGCGCATGTCGTTGCAAACACGAGAGCAACACATTAGACGTGATAAGGCCACTAGTAACATCTGTACGGCTCAAGTATTGTTGGCAGTGTTAGCGGCAGCTTATGGCATTTACCATGGCGCTAAAGGCTTGAAAAAAATTGCCAGTAAAGTACATGCTAAAGCCAGTGGTTTGGCTACAAGCTTAACGAGTGCAGGCTTTGAATTAGCGAGTGAGCAATTTTTTGATACAATTACAATCAATACAACCGATGCTCAGGCTTTGTTTGCTAAAGCACAAGCGCAAAATATTAACTTGCGTTTGTTGAGTGATAATCAGCTCACCATTGCTGTTGATGAAACCACAACAACGCAAGATTTGTCTGAATTATTGGCAATCTTTTCTGTTGATGCTTTAACTGAGTCTGAGTCTAGTTTGGCAACAGATATGTTGCGTTCATCAGGTTATTTGACGCACCCAGTATTCAGTCATTATCATTCTGAAACTGAGATGATGCGTTACTTAAAGCGTCTAGAAAACAAAGACATTGCACTTAATCATTCAATGATAGCCCTAGGCTCTTGTACGATGAAGCTTAATGCAGCTACGCAGATGTACCCGATTAGCTTGCCAGGATTTTCTTCATTACATCCATATGCGCCGGTCGATCAAACAAAAGGTTACCAACAATTGTTTAAAGATCTAGAATATTCACTGTGTGAAGTAACTGGCTACGATGCGGTATCGCTACAGCCAAACGCTGGCTCTCAAGGTGAGTTTGCAGGGCTTCTAGCTATTCACTCTTATCATGAGTCTCGCGGCGATTTTGATCGAAACATTTGCCTTATCCCATCATCGGCACATGGTACTAATCCTGCAAGTGCGGTAATGGCCGGCATGAAAGTGGTGATTGTTAAATGCGATGAATCTGGCAATATTGATATTGATGATTTAAAAGCTAAAGCAGAAAAACACACCGATAAGCTCTCGGCAATCATGGTGACATATCCATCAACTCACGGTGTATTTGAAGTTGAAATTAAGCAGGTTTGTGATATTATTCATCAGCACGGTGGCCAAGTTTATTTGGATGGCGCCAACCTAAATGCGATGGTGGGTATCACGCGCATGGGTGAGTTTGGCGCTGATGTGTCACACATCAACTTGCACAAAACTTTTGCCATTCCACATGGTGGTGGTGGCCCAGGTATGGGACCTATTGGTGTTAAAGCACATTTGGCAGAATTCTTGCCGGGTGATCCATTGATCAAAGATTCAAATGCAGTGTCAGCAGCAATGTACGGCTCTGCTTCAATTTTGCCAATTTCATGGTCGTACATTAAATTGTTAGGTAAATACGGCATGCAGCGCTCAACAGAGGTTGCCATTGTTAGTGCTAATTATATGGCTAATGAATTGAAAGAATTTTTCCCAATCTTATATCAAGGCGATCAAGGTTTTGTTGCACATGAATGCATTGTTGATATTCGTCCACTTAAAGAACAAAGCGGTATTTCTGAAGAAGACATTGCTAAGCGTTTGATGGATTACGGTTTTCATTCACCAACCATGTCGTTCCCGGTGGCAGGCACATTAATGATTGAGCCAACTGAGAGTGAGTCAAAGCATGAAATTGACCGTTTCATCACAGCAATGGCAAGTATTCATAATGAGATTCAAAAAGTAATTGAAGGTACTTGGGATAAAGACAATAACCCACTGAAAAATGCACCACACACAGCACTTGAAATGGCTGGAGAGTGGGGTTATCCATACTCAAGAGAAGCCGCGTTATACCCAGTTGAATCGTTAAAACACAGCAAGTATTTCCCGCCAGTTAAACGCATTGATAATGTCTATGGTGATCGCAATTTATTTTGCTCGTGTATTACAACTGAAGAGTTTGAATAATTTAATCTTTCTGGGTTGAAAGTTGCATTAAAATAAGTCAAAACTTTTTGATAAAAGTTGAGTTATTTCCAGGGGGAGAATGAGCCAAATTGGCCTTGAGCAGCAAAGCGTAGCAGAGTTTTCAGAACGCGCGTATCTTGATTATTCAATGTACGTTATTCTTGACCGTGCACTGCCTTTTGTCGGCGATGGCCTCAAACCTGTACAACGACGCATCATCTATGCGATGAGCGAATTAGGCCTCAAATCCACCGCTAAATTCAAAAAATCAGCCCGTACCGTGGGTGATGTTTTAGGTAAATTTCATCCGCATGGTGACAGTGCTTGTTACGAAGCCATGGTACTCATGGCTCAGCCATTTTCTTATCGCTATCCGTTTATTGACGGCCAAGGAAACTGGGGCGCACCCGATGACCCTAAATCATTCGCAGCCATGCGTTATACCGAGTCAAAGTTGTCTCGTTATGCTGATTTACTATTAAGTGAAATCAACCAAGGTACGGTTAATTGGACTGATAATTTTGACGGCTCATTACAAGAGCCTGAAAACCTCCCGGCGCAAGTACCAAACTTATTACTCAACGGCACTTCGGGTATCGCCGTGGGTATGGCTACTGATGTACCACCACACAATTTAACTGAAGTGGTTTCTGCCTGTATTCAATTGCTAGATAAGCCTTCGACTGATTTGGATGAAATCATGCAAATCATCCCAGCGCCAGATTACCCAACTTCTGCTCATATTGTATCGAATGAAGCAGATTTAAGACAGATTTATGAAACCGGTCATGGTTCTGTCAAGATGCGTGCCACCTACCAAAAAGAAGAGGGTGATATTATTATTGAAGCACTGCCTTTTCAAACGTCAGGCTCTAAAGTAATTACCCAAATTGCCGCACAAATGCGTGCTAAAAAACTTCCATTGGTTGATGATATCCGCGACGAGTCTGACCACGAAAACCCAACACGTATTGTCATTGTGCCACGCTCTAACCGTGTTGATGCCGATGCATTGATGCTGCATTTATTTGCAACAACCGATTTAGAAAAAAATTATCGCGTCAATATGAATGTGATTGGCCTTGATGGAAAGCCTCAAGTTAAACCACTCGTACCAATGCTTAAAGAGTGGCTAACCTATCGCATACAAGTGGTGACTAATCGTCTAAATTATCGTTTGGATAAAATTTTGGCGCGTTTACACATATTAGAAGGTTTGCTCATTGCCTTTTTAAATATCGATGAAGTCATTGTCATTATTCGCTCTGAGGATAAACCAAAACCGGTGCTAATGTCGCGCTTTAAGCTGAGCGAAACTCAGGCCGAGGCGATTTTAGAGTTAAAACTCCGCCATTTAGCTAAATTGGAAGAAATGAAAATTCAGGGTGAGCAAGAAGAGTTAGCTGCTGAAAAAGAAAAATTAGAGCTGTTGCTATCAAGTGACACGCGTTTAAAAACCTACATTAAAAAAGAGCTTAAAGCCATTGTTGAAGATTTTGGTGATGAGCGTCGTTGCCAAATCGTGTCAAATGTTAGCTCTGCCCAAGCCTTTAACGAAGACGACCTAACCCCAGCTGAAAATGTCACTATTGTACTGAGTGATAAAGGCTGGGTTCGTAGTGCTAAAGGCCATGATATTGATCCAACCACACTGAATTACAAATCAGGTGATAACTACTTAGTAAGTGTTAAAGGCCGTAGCAATAAGAGCGCTATTTTTATTGATTCTACAGGTCGATCTTACGCCTTAACTGCTAACTCTTTACCAAGCGCCAGAGGCCAAGGCGAGCCGTTAACAGGTAGACTAAGCCCGCCAGCTGAAGCTGAATTTATAGATGTGATCATGGGTGAGATGGATCAAAAAATTCTCTTATCTTCTGATGCAGGCTACGGCTTTATCTCTACCATTGGTGATTTAATTTCCAAAAAGAAAGCCGGTAAACACGCATTGTCTTTACCAGCTAACTCAAAAGTAATGCCAATAGTCGGTGTGGATGATCTTGAATCTCAGTTTGTTGCTGTGGTGACTAATCGTGGGCGTTTGTTGGTTTTCCCGATTTCCGAACTGCCGATTTTGTCCAAGGGTAAGGGTAATAAATTAATCCAAATTCCAAGCAAAGATATTAAAGAAAGACAAGAGTTTGTTGTTGGTATTTGTGTTTTATTAGACACGCAAAACCTTAAGGTTTACGCAGGAAAACGCCATCTCACTATCAAATTCCAAGATTTAACCAACTATGTGGGCAGTCGTGCTCGTCGTGGCAATGTATTACCTAAAGGTTATCAAAACGTTGCCTCTATTGAGTCGGTCGATTAAGCCTTACTCAACCACCTAGTAATTGAGGGTGTAATTAATCGCTATAAACCGGTATAATCATTGGTCTTTTTAACGATTTTTCCGAATTATGTTCGTCCTAAAAATTGTCACTGATTTTGCTTCTGCGCATTCGCTGAGAGATTATCCAGGTGATTGCTCACGTCTACACGGTCATAACTGGCAAGTTGAAGTATCAGTTGAATCTGAAGTGCTTAATGATTTAGGTATTGCAATCGATTTTCGTGAAATTAAAAAACAAACCAAATCTGTCGTTAAACGACTAGATCATCAATATTTGAATGAAATCCCCCCGTTTGATGAGCTTAATCCGACGGCTGAAAACATCGCCAAGTATTTTTTTGATGAAGTGGCGAAACTTATTAACAACTCAAATGTTCGCGTCAGCGAAGTGATCATTTGGGAAACCCCTAGAGCATCTGTTGCTTATTCGGAGCCAAAGCTATGAAATCATGTGACTTGCCTGACACGCAAAACAAAGTAGACACACGTCAAATTATCATCGATAAAGTAGGTATTAAAGATATCTCTCATCCAATTACTTTTGTTGGCAGAAATGGCATTAAAGTGCCAACTGTAGGCAACTTTACCATGACAGTAGCCTTGCCAGAAAATGTGAAAGGCACACACATGTCACGTTTTATTGAAATTTTAAATGACGGCCCTTGTGAGTTTACAACGACAAGCTTTGACAAAATTATTGATAAAGTTAGAGAAAGGCTAGAGTCTGATACTGCACATATCACCTTGAATTTTCCATTTTTTATAAAAAAAGCAGCCCCATCATCGGGTGTAGAATCTATGATGGACTACCAAGTAACACTATATGGTGAGCTAAACAAAGGCGAATCATCGGTAATGATGAAAGTGGTTGTGCCAGTCACTAGCTTGTGCCCTTGTTCAAAGAGTATTTCTAAATACGGCGCACACAACCAGCGCTCACACATCACCATCAAGGCTAGAGCTGTAAAAGGTAAAGAACTACACATTGAAGACTTGATTGATTTAGCTGAACAAAAAGCTTCTTGCGAGTTGTATGCTATCTTAAAGCGTGAAGACGAAAAAGTAGTGACTGAAAGAGCGTATGATAACCCTGCTTTTGTTGAGGATTTAGTGAGAGATATTGCCGTGGGTTTAAACACCAATGAAAATATTGATTACTACCGTTTAGAATCTGAAAATTTTGAATCAATCCACAATCATTCAGCCTACGCATTAATTGAAAACCAAAAATAAACCGTGCAACATAATACTGACAATTTAAGAATTACTTCAAGCGCACCGATGATGGCGCCAAATATCTTAATGGAAAAATATCCATTAAGTACAAAAGGTTCGTCTGGTATTTTTAAAACAAGACAAGCCATTAAAGATATCTTAGAAGGCCGAGACCAGCGTTTAATGGTGATTGTTGGCCCTTGTTCAATCCACGATTCAAAATCTGCTCGTGAGTACGCACAGCGACTCTCAGCACTAAAAACAGAATTAGAAGACGATTTGCTTATTGTTATGCGCGTGTATTTTGAAAAACCACGCACAACTATTGGCTGGAAAGGCTTAATCAACGACCCAGATTTAGATGAAAGCTTTGACATTGATAAAGGTCTTAAGATTGCCCGCCATTTACTCACTGATTTAGCTGACATGAATATGCCAGTTGCCGTTGAGTATCTTGATTTAATCACGCCACAATATATTTCAGACTTGATTTCTTGGGGTGCAATTGGCGCACGTACAACTGAGAGTCAATCTCACCGTGAATTGGCCTCAGCCTTGTCTTGCCCAGTTGGCTTCAAAAACGGCACCACGGGCTCGCTTAGTGTGGCGATTGACGCTATTAAATCAGCCAACAACCCACATCACTTGCTTTCGGTTAATAAAGAGGGTGGTGTGAGTCATTACACCTCATCAGGCAATGAAA
>Ga0209658_1001879_pt1 | contig 12006 bp, 10 predicted proteins | sample SaaInlV_150m_DNA_6_FD_184656 | JGI IMG/M metagenome (GOLD analysis project Ga0209658, IMG submission 184656) | Marine microbial communities from expanding oxygen minimum zones in the Saanich Inlet - SI037_S4LV_150m_DNA (SPAdes) (version 2) | ecosystem: Environmental > Aquatic > Marine >...
TCCTGCTCCACCATTGGCTGCTCGCATGGCGTCTGACATCTGTTCCACTGAGGGTGAGGCGAAAACATCTCCAATTGCACAGGAATCCAAGAGACCTTTTCCGACATAACCTGTGAAGACCGGTAAATGGCCGGAACCACCACCGGTAACTATGCCGACTTTGCCGTCTGCTATTTCCGAGGTGCGAGCAATGACACGGCCGGCTTCACCTGTCTGACGATATAAATCAGGATGTGCTAAGCAGAGTCCTTCAAGCATTTCATCCACATATTTAAATGGGTCATTCAGTATTTTTTTCATGTACCTCTTAATTAGCTGGGGTTCTTCATAACAATAGGAATAAACCCATTAAATAATTACCCTGGTTCCTTAATATTATACTTTTTTTGAAAGATTTAGAGCCCAAACCTTCTTATTTTTAGTGATAAGCTACTATATCAAATTGGGAATGTCAACAATAATAGTATCCTGTAAATTAAGTATGAAAATCTTGTTAACATCACGACGTGGGACAATTGAGTTAGTTCTTGATACAGATAAAATAACCGGGAATGAAGCGATTCCATATAACACAAGAGAAAATCAAGGTATTGATGAAATTAAGAATATCTGTCAGAAAACAATATGCCAATTTTTCGTATTTCTAGTGAACCAAGACAAAAATATGGTCTTAATCAAACTAAAAAAAAATTAAATTATTTTGTTGACAAAGTACATAATCTTTGTTAGCATTTTCGAGATGCTCAATGGTGAGCATATTTTCAATCCTAATTTATCATAAAAGGTTTATATGAAAATGATAAAAAAATGTTTGGTGTCCTTGTCCTTGTTAGCATTCTTGATGCCTATGGCTTCATTAGTACAGGCAGGAAAATACGTAAAGTGGCACAGTGACGGAAGTGTTGATCTTATCATGGAGGATGGTACTGTCATACCAACCAATCGTGAAGAACTCGGTGGGCTTTTTGGTCCCAGTGAGAAACCCTTTAAAGGTGCAACAATAACAATTACCGTCAATTCAGGTGGACCAAAAGGCGGGATTTCCGGCCCTCTTTATAGTTTTAGACCCATTTGGGAAGAATTGTCCGGTGGCAAATTGGAAATTGTCGAATTGCCTTTCGGTGAACACTACACAAAGATGATGCTCGATCTTCGAACTGGTACTGGTCAGTATGATGCGTTCATGGTTGGTGCTTTCTGGTACGGAGATATTGTACCAAATGGATATGCCTTTCCTGTGGACGATCTCATAGCATCTGGGGATTATCCTAAATGGTCTTATGACTCTATGCCTGAATCACTGAAAAATCTCCACAGATGGGGCGGCAAAGGATACGGTGTATTGAATGACGGTGACGGTCAGGTTCTTTATTACCGCAGGGATGCTCTTTCCGATCCTAAGTGGCGTAAGCAATTCAAGCAAGAATATGGATACAGTCTTCCAGTGCCACCTAAGACATGGCAACAGATGTTGGATATAAGTAAATTTTTCAATGGAAAAAACTGGGATAATAAAGACTCAAAGCCTGATTCTGGCACTGTTCTTCATTTGAAAGTCGGTGAACAGGGACATTACCACTTTCAGTCTCTTTCGGCTTCCTTTGCCATTACACCAGGACCTAAGCTGGATCGTTACCATAATGTGTATTGGTTTGATCCAACAAACATGAAGCCGATGATCAACAGTCCAGGTCATGTGGCTGCCTTGAACTTTTTGCATGAACTCCATAAGACAGGGCCATCCGCTCAAGCAGGTTGGAGTTTGGGAGAAGCCTGGGATTACTTTCTGCGTGGAAAATCTGTTTTTGCCTTCAGTTGGGGTGATGTCGGTTCGCTCTGCCAGGATACTACGCGTTCTAAAATTAAGGGAGTATGTGCATCTTCTATCTTGCCCTCATCAGATACATATTACGACCACCAAACCAATAAATTTGTTAAAACAGACAACCCAGTAAAAGTTGGAAACACTACAGGTGGTTCATGGCACGGGGTAATTTCGAACTTCTCTCAAAATCCAGAAGCCACCTTTTCCTTCCTTTCTTTGATGGCAATCAAACCGGCTTCGAGTTGGTTGGCAAACAATGGCTGGACGGGAGTTGATCCTGGCTTCAAGTATCAGTTCCTGGCCCCTCAGGGAGAAGGACAACTGGGAGACTTCCTAGATGCAGGATGGAACGAGGCTGACGTGAAGGATTATCTTAATGCCTACTATGAGAATTTCTTCGCAAAAACCAGTATGACTTATCTAAGGATTCCGGGAACCTTCGAATACTGGGACATCCTGGATAAGAATCTGTCTGCATCCATGAGCGGAGAGATAACGGCTCAGCAGGCACTAGACAGTACTGCAAAATCCTGGGAACAAGTAACCGACCGACTCGGTCGCGACAAGCAACTTGAATACTACAAGTCTGCAATCGGTTACAAGTAATTTTCAATTAATAGGACATGCCCAGTTTCCTCTGGACATGTCCTTACTACATTTTAAAGTAGGTTCATAATAATTAATGAATATGCATCGTAGAACCAAGGTTCGTTTCCTATTCCTTATGCCTGCTGTCTGCTGGGTATTAATATTCACGTTGTTTCCTCTTTGTTATTCGCTTTACATCAGCTTTCACAAGGTGGAAAACAGATTAAATGTCACCAGAGAGAAAGTCCCGGTCCTTGACCAGGAAGGTAACCCTGAGCTTAGTAAATCAGGTAAGCCCAGAACCAGGACAAATGTCATCCGAGAAAAGATTTCCATCTGGACCAATGTCGGTTTTACCAATTACAAACGTTTGTGGGGCGATCCGCAAGTGGCTTCGGCAGTAAAGGTAACGACTATCTTTGTCCTCACAGCTGTTCCCATCCAGCTCATACTTGGGCTTCTTTTGGCAATGCTTTTTAATCGGAGATTATGGGCCAGGTCGATGCTTAGGACTATTATGATCCTGCCAATTTTCGCTACACCTCTTGCCGTAGGTTACCTATTCTTTACCATTTTTTACGAAGTAGGGGGCCCCTTGGGATTTCTCGGAATTCCATTCCTTTCTAAACCGGGTTGGGCACTGTTTTCTGTCATCCTTGTTGACATCTGGCAGTGGACCCCGTTTTGTTTTCTAGTCTTTTTAGCGGCCCTACAGGGCATCCCAGAGGAGTTAATGGAAGCAGCCAAAATGGAAAGTAAATCAAAGTCTGGGCTCTTCATGAACATCATATTTCCGCTCCTAACCCCAACGATTATAATTGTCTTGCTATTGCGACTTGCTGAAGCCATCAAACTGTTTGATATACCGTATGCTTTGACAGGCGGAGGGCCAGGTGTAGCTACCCAGTCGATGTCCTTTTTGGCATTTAGAACCGGCTTGCGATACTTCGATCTTGGTTATGCATCGGCAATATCTTATTGCCTACTGATCGTTGTCATGATCATTGTTACTCTGTTTTTCAGGCAATTGAGGGAAAACTATGCATAAAAACAGGGGAGCTCGGATTCAACCGAAATCGATACGGTATTCGCTATATTCTCTTCTGGCTGTGCTGTTGGCCATGATCTTTTTGTTTCCTATTTATTGGGCCTTCTCAACAAGTTTGAGAAATCCTATTGACACCTTCACCGTTTCCGGTTTAGGCATCCCTTTCATCCATTTCGAACCGACACTTGACAACTGGATCGATCAACTTTACACCGGTGAAGCTAGAAGAGCAATTGGCAACAGCACATTAATTGCGGTGTCTGCCTCACTTTTGGCTTTGTTTTTAGGCACTCCAGCAGCATATGCCCTTGCTCGTTTCCGTTTCAAAACCATTAAAAACAAGGATTTAACTATCTGGTTCCTCTCGCAAAGGGTATTGCCGCCCGTTGCGACGATTGTCCCCTTTTACCTTGTGATGCAAACCCTCGGTCTCCTGGATACCCATCTGGCATTGATACTGATCAATGCCACCTTTGTTTTGCCTTTCGTGGTGGTTATCGTCCGGCAGACTTTCATGGATCTTCCAATTGAACTTGAGGAAGCAGCACTCATGGACGGGGCTAGTTATTTTGGTGCCTTCCTCAAAGTCGCACTTCCGCTGGCTGCACCTGCCATTGTAGCAACGGGATTGATCATGTTCGCCTTCACTTGGAATGAGTTTCTTTTTGCTGTCACAATCAGCAGCAAGGATGTAATTACTATTCCTATTCATATGGCAGGTGCGGTTGATACTCGGGGTGTGCAGTTCTGGTTCATGGCAGTTCGAGCAATGATTGCCATCGCCCCTCCTGTCATAATTGCACTATTGGCTCAAAAGTACATAGTACAGGGATTAACTCTTGGCGCAGTCAAGGGTTGATCTCTTTAGAATAAATAAAAACGGAGAAATAAATTGGCTGAAGTAAGCTTAAAGAATATCAGAAAATCATTCGATGGGAATGAAGTGATCCATGGAGTCAGCCTGGATATTGAAGACCAGGAATTCGTAGTCTTTGTCGGCCCTTCAGGTTGTGGAAAATCAACACTACTCAGAATGATTGCTGGCTTGGAAGATATCACCGCCGGCGAAATCTTTATTGGAGACAGATGTGTGAATGATCTGCATCCAGCGGATCGAGGCGCAGCGATGGTCTTTCAGTCTTATGCGCTCTATCCGCATATGAATGTTTTCGATAACATTGGTTTTGGCCTTAAATTGAATAAGGTTAATAAAGTTGAAATCCGTCGAAAAGTTTTGGATGTGGCTAAAATTCTTCGAATTGAAGAATTGCTGGATCGTCGTCCTGCACAGTTATCAGGTGGACAGCGCCAGCGTGTTGCCATTGGAAGAACCATCGTGCGTGAACCAAGTGTTTTTCTTTTCGACGAACCTCTATCTAATCTGGATGCAGCACTTCGTGTTCAAATGCGAATGGAACTTGAAAAACTTCATGAGAGGTTACAGACGACTATGATCTATGTCACTCATGATCAGGTGGAAGCCATGACAATGGCAAACCGTATCTTCATCCTTAATGATGGAGTCATTGAACAGATTGGAAGTCCATTAGAAGTTTATCGAAACCCAACAAACCTGTTTGTGGCCGGATTCATCGGTTCCCCAAGAATGAACTTAATATCATCCAGCATCCTTGGTGTTCAGGAAAAACGGTTAACCATTCAACTTCCAGGCGGAAAAGTCCTCTCACTGAAACGAAACACCGAGGACCTGGGGGAAGGAGAAAGGATCACCCTGGGAATACGCCCCGAACATCTCAAAGAAAACAAAGAAGGAGACGAATTCTTTGAAGGCTTGGTCGATGTCGTCGAGCACCTCGGAAATGAAACCTATCTTCACATTACCGATGCAGACAAAAACCTTATCACAATGATCGCAGCCGGAGATTCGAACACCCGGAGAGGCGAAACAGTCCAAATGGGCTTTCATCTTAAAAATTGCCATATTTTTAACGCGACCGGTGAAGTGATCAACTGAAGTTCATCAATACATTGTACTCCATTATGAGATATTTCGGTTCACTTATTGGACGGGGTTCTTCCATGGGAGATTCTGTTTATTTTTTGATTGCGGTCAGTGTTGTGCTGATATTTGCCTTTCCACTCTACTGGGGTCTATCGACAAGCTTGCGTGCCCCGATGGACACCTTCACCGTCACTGGTCTAGGTATTCCTGGAATCCATTTTGATCCCACACTGAACAACTGGCTCGATCAACTGGTTGTTCCAGAAATGCGTAAATCGATTTACAACAGCATAGTCATCTCCATTTCTTCTTCGTTTCTTGCTCTTGCTCTTGGGATTCCATCAGCCTATGCATTGGCGCGTTTCCAGTTCAAACTGATTCAGAACCGGGATATTACCATATGGTTTCTGTCTCAGCGGGTTCTCCCCCCGGTAGCAACAGTTATCCCTTTCTATCTTGTACTACAGACCTTTAGTCTATTAGATACTCATTTGGCCTTGATTTTGATCAATACCACATTCACTCTGCCCTTTGCAGTTGTCATCATGAGACAGGCATTTCTAGACCTTCCAATTGAGTTGGAAGAAGCATCCATGATGGATGGTGCCAGTCATTTTGGAGCGTTCTGGAGAATCGCCCTGCCTCTTTCTGCTCCTGCCGTAACTGCAACGGCACTGATCATCTTCGCTTTTACCTGGAACGAACTTCTGTTTGCATTGGTGCTGAGCAGTAAAAACGCGATTACTATTCCGATGTTCATCGCCGGTTCCTTCGAGTCCCGTGGGGTGCAGTTCTGGTTCCTCAGTGTCCGGACAATGATCGCTATGATTATTCCAATCTTTATCGCCCTACTCGCACAAAGATATATTGTTCGTGGTTTAACGCTTGGAGCCGTCAAGGGTTAAACGGTTTTTTGTCTGTAGTTCAACTGAAGCAAAACAAATCAAGATTACCCTTTTCCTTACAAGCCCAGCCCATTAACAAACAGATTTCATTTACTTTGATTGTGTCTGGCAAATGTTCCTAGCTGTTGGAAGATTGATTTTTCCTGTAAGACAGTGCTTGTCCATAAAAATATTTTTTGCCTAGTTATCTTTATCAGAGGAAATTATTGAATAAACAGCTTATTGAAAAAATTCTATTTAATGCTAAAACAGCTAAAATTGCAGTTGTCGGTGATTTCTGTCTGGATGTATACTGGTTCTTGAACGAGATTTCCTCAGAAAAATCGCTTGAGACTGACTTACCTACCTGGCCAATTGCTGAACAAGAGTATAGTCTCGGAGGAGCAGGCAACGTTGTTAATAATTTACATGCTTTAGGTTGTGAAAATATACATGTTTATGGAGTAGTAGGTACTGACCCATGGGGTCAAAAATTAATGCAAAATTTATATAAGCTCAACGTCAATTGCGAAGGAATGGTAATACAAGAACAGGGCTGGGCTACTCCATCTTATGTGAAGCCTTATAAAAATAAGAATGAGCTTAATAGGATTGACTTTGGCAATTTTAACAAACTGGATACAGAAACATTAAATTGTTTGCTTTCACTCCTGGAAAAAAAATTACAAGATCAAGATATTGTTATAATTAGTCAGCAAATTGTTGGAAGTCTTTTTGTGGATGAATTTATAGAAAAAATGTTAATATTGATCAACAAATTCTGCGACACACTTTTTATTGTTGACAGTCGACATAATAGCGAAGATTTCCCAAGTGCAATACTTAAATTAAACGACTTCACTGCTGAGAGTATGGTCGGCAATACCCCCTCTAAAGGCGATGGTATCACCAGGGAAAATGCTATCAAGACAGCAAAAACACTTTGCAAAAAGTTTAAAAAAACAATCTTTATTACTCGAGGGATAAATGGTTGTATCCTAGTGGATGAAGGGGTAATTAAAGAAATCCCAAGCATAAAGATAACTGGAAAAATTGACACAGTGGGTGCTGGAGATAGTATGTTGGCTGGAATATGCATAGGATTAGTAAGCGGGCAAGATGCTTATAATAGTGCCTGTCTAGGCACCCTTGCTGCAGCAGTCACGATACAAAAGTTATATCAGACAGGCACTGTATCTCCTGAGGAATTGCTCATGATGGCAAGTTAGCCATACTTTTTTTAGTCCATGGTCATTAAAATATAGAATAAAGTATTAGCTGTTATCCATCTTATGTATCAAGCAGAGCTGAACCACATTTTACTAAATCATTAGTGGCCCAATATTATTTTGAAGCAAACATCAACTTGATTTGTAATAAGTATCATTTTAGTCCTTAATCTGTAATAGTTCACATTATTATTAATTATTATCATTTGGAGGACAGGCTTTCAGTAACTTTTCCTGTAGAGGCCTAATCTGCTTCCACGCATCAGAATAAACATCATCATAAAACTTTAGATAGGGTTCCACCCACTCAGACTGTGGAAGTATCTCATAAGTATTGAACCGCAGTCCATTAATGGCCTCCTGAAGATTAGTGAAGATTCCTGCTCCAATTCCTCCAAGAATTGCTGCTCCAAGACTGACAGTTTCCGGCATATCCATTTTAGTTAAAGCACGGTTTAGAACTGAGGCCTTGATCTTCATCAGCAGATCGTTCCGGCTTTCTCCACCAAAACAATGGATATTTTCAATTTCTGGTGCTTTCTTGAGTTGACTTATTCCTTCCACAATCATCTTCACATCAAAGGCCATACCTTCAAGCATGGAACGATAGAGCACAGTATGGTCAGTGTCAGTTCCCAATCCAATAAAAGCTCCTCGTGACATTTCGGCAGGATTTGGTGGTGATCCAACACGCATTTGCGGTAGAAAAAGAACACCGTTTGCACCTGGGGGAAGTTCCCATGCGTCTTTGATGAGTTCTTCATGGGAATAGCGTTGCTCTGTAAGTCTGCGAAACCACTGGACCGCACCTCCAGAAGTGAAAAGCCCGCCAAGATGATAATAATAGGGACGATCTGCTACAATAACTCCCTGTACATAACCATGGGAACCGACAGCTTTGTCATAAATTGGTTTGTCCAAGAACAATGTCACTGCTTCAGCAGTACCCATGGAATTTATCAATGTTCCTTGATTTGTTGCACCTGCGATCAGTGCGCCAACTAAGTGGTCATGACCTCCAGATGACACTTTGCAGTCTGATGAAAGACCAGTGATTTTTGCAATTTCAGGAAGTATATTGCCTAGAAACGTTCCTGATGGAACTAATGGTTGATACCAATTACAAGGAATTCCAACTTCCTCTAACAGTTCATTCTCATACTCAAGATTTTGAATGTTCAGTGCAAAAGTTCGTGAAGCGAGGCTATAATCCGTAGCTGGGACGCCACAGAGTTTCCAAGCTAGAAAATCAGCCGTATTTAACCAACGCACAGTCTTTTTGAAAGCTTCAGGATCATTTTCACGGATCCATAGCTGTTTGCAGAGTCCAAAAATAGGATTCATGTTGAGCCCTGTTATTTTATAAAGCCTTTCTTCACCAATATGTTGCTTAAGCCAGTTTGCTTGAGGTAATGTTCTGCAATCATACCAAGCAATTATTGGATAGACCGCATCTCCCACTGCGTCGATTGGCACTCCTGCCTCTCCAACACTAGCAACTGCAACAGAACGTACCCTTTCAGGTTTATCCACCATTGTTACAACTGACCGGATGGCATTCAGACATGATTTAAAAAGATCTTCTGCCTCGGTTGAGGCCCATCCTGGTCTAGAACATTTGACTGTAGGTTCATCACTTGCCTCTGCCACCAATGTCCCATCCAATTCAAACAGTAGTGCTCTTACACGACTAGTTCCAGCATCAATACCCATCAGCAAGGGCGAGTTAGTAGGAGGCATCAATTAATTTAGTTGGTAAATAATTTGTAGATTTTAGTTTGAAATAATACAATATATAAATTATTCTAATTATGACATTGATTATATTGGTTCTAAATATTTATTGTCTAAATTAAAGTAATGTACTTGGATAGTATAAATTAGAGAAATCTATTCCCTGAATCATAACTAAAAGACAGATTTGAGAATCAATCATAATTATTTACAAAGTAGCCTGATTTAAGTAAACCTTCAAGAACATTAAATTATTTAGACTTTAAGAACAAAAATATTAAATTACTATAAATTTAAAATTAGATCAAGGAGAGATATTTAATGGAAACATCGCTAGACACCAAACTTGAAAAAATACGACGAGGTAAATACAAACCTGCTGATTTTATCATTGCTGATGCAAAGGATGCAGATATGGGAGGTGGTATTTTTTGTACAGGAGCTCATCTTGAAGATGCTTCCCGTCCTAGGTCTTATCCAAAATACTTGCAGGCGATGCGTGAAATGGTCAAAAGTGGTCTAGTGGATTTGATGCTGATGTCTGCTTCAAGCGCAGAAAGGTTGGTAGAAGAAGGTATTTTCGAAAACTCACCTGTATCTCCTGCAGTTCGATACAACGACGCTACAGATATCTGGGGACTTCGTCATTCAGTCTATCAGCAATATCAATCTCGTAATTTTCGAACTCTTCACCTAAAGAGACTAATTCCATTGGTGGATTTAGGGCTTTATTCAATCACTTTTTCAAATGCTATTGAAAAAGATATAGAATCCCTTGAGGGATTAAGACAGTTCCTAAGTGAGCTATCTGGTACTGGAATGCGCTACTTTTTGGAGGTCTTTAATCCGCAGATTGACATTGGTATTAGTGAAGACAAACTCCCAGAATATATCAATGACTGTATCGTTCGCTGTCTTGCCGGTCTGACTAAGCAAGACAGTCCTCTATTCCTCAAAATTCCTTTCAATGGGCCAAGTGCTATGGAGGAGTTGTGTTCCTACCACCCGGGGGAACTGATTGTAGGAGTACTTGGAGGAGGCAAAGGAACGATTCGGGATACTTTTGAACTGGTTCGACAGAGTGAAAAATACGGTGCCAGAGTAGCCCTCTTTGGCAGGAAAATCAACTTAGCTGAGTCTCCCGTCACGCTAGTCAGTTTGATGCGCTCGGTTATTGAAGGTGAATTGAGTACTCTCAATGCAGTCAAAGAATACCACTCATCTCTCTCTAAGGAAGGTATAACCCCCAAGCTTTCATTTGAAAAGGATCAAATAGTCACAGAAAAAGTTCTGTTTGAAGATCTTTAAAACATGAACAAGATTTGAAAAATTTTGTTCACTAAAATTTTTGTCCGTTTTCTCATGTAAATACTGAATCATCATTAATAATTTTGAGGAGATATCGATTATGGCATTGACACAAATAGAAGTTAAAAATTGGCAAAATGTGGCCCGTGAATATCTTCATAAAGCAGGTATTGTATTGACTACTGAAGAACAAGATACAATTGAAATTGCCGATCTAGGTCTTGGAGAATACGAGCAAACTGGGGTTGCTTTGGTTGTTTATTTTAATGATGAGAAATATTGCGCTAAAGAGATTGTTTTTATGCCAAACCAAACATGCCCCCAGCATATGCACCCACCTATTCCAGAGTTGGATTATATTGGTAAACAGGAAACTATCCGTTGTCGATGGGGCCTAGTCTATCTGTATGTCGAAGGTGAAGCAACAAAGAGCCCAAAAGCAAAACCACCACAAAACCGCAAAGAGCATTATACCGTCTGGCACGAAATTGTTCTCAAACCGGGAGACCAGTTTACGATTCCACCTTTAACCTGGCATTGGTTTCAGGGAGGTTACCAAGGTGCAGTGGTAAGTGAATTTAGCACACGTAGTGCTGATGAAGAGGACCTGTTCACCGATCCTGAAATTCAACGAATAACTAAAATCGTCAAATAGGACTACTGATTTGGCCCATGATGTAATCGTCAGTGGCCATTTGTGCCTCGACCTGTTGCCTGCGATGAACCATTTGTCATCCAGAGCAGTTACGATGCCGGGCAAGTTATTTGAGATTGGCAAGATGAAGATGGCGACAGCGTATGCGAAGGATTCTTGGTAGCTATAATAAGAGGCTTACCACTTGATGAGATCAGACGTTTTGCGTGTGGGCTAGAAATGTACCTGTAATGTGTAAACTACAGATTCCATAAGTTTGGTACAATCGTGGTAAATTACCCAAACACGTATTAGATCAAAATGAAAATCATTGAATGTCATCTTACTGCATTAAATCGTTTTACTATATTTTGAATGAAATTCATCCTAATAATGAAATTATTCTGCCACGCATATGCCATCTGGAAAATAATATTTTGCAAGACTAGTATGATAAACTTAGACAACCAGTCTTTTTTTAAAGTACTAATTTAGTAACTTCCTTAACTTTTTTAATAGGAGAACATCACCATGATAAAACAACAAACACTTCGGACGCGTCGACTGTTTAGAGATAATAACAGAGCATTAGTTGTTGCAATGGATCATGCAAGGGTATTTGATACCATAACCGGATTAAAAGATTCAAATCATATAATCAAAACCATTATTAGTGCAGGTGCCGATGCGATTCTTACCCCTTACGGTTCTACATCCATAGCTGCTGAAGTGCTAGGTAATGCAGGTTGCTGGCTTAGTGTTGATGTGACTCCAGAGACGGTCGTTCCTCTTG
>Ga0209658_1001882_pt1 | contig 11994 bp, 18 predicted proteins | sample SaaInlV_150m_DNA_6_FD_184656 | JGI IMG/M metagenome (GOLD analysis project Ga0209658, IMG submission 184656) | Marine microbial communities from expanding oxygen minimum zones in the Saanich Inlet - SI037_S4LV_150m_DNA (SPAdes) (version 2) | ecosystem: Environmental > Aquatic > Marine >...
TAAACCACAAATTAAAGGTTGGGCTAAAGAAACTGATGGGTGGACACTCGCACATCTCAAAGAATTAATTATCGCAGTTGAGGTTTTCGATTTAGACTACGATGAAACAGTTGACCGTATCAATATCATGCGAGCTAAACACGAGCACTCTGAGAGTTACGAAAAGGCATTTCGTGGTAAGAAAAGTACAGGTTTCGCATGAGAAAATGTTATAGAGAGACTTTACTAATAATACCCTGGTTCACATTCATAGTAGCTTGGAATTACTATTGGCCTGAAGCACTACCAATTGAAGATGTAATTGCATCAACTTGTTTATTTTTTTTTAATAGAAGTTTTACTCGAAGATTCTCTTTTTAAGACTTTGTTTGATAATTATGCTATATGAAGTTTACTACTAAGATTAAAGGAACAGCATTTGTTACTGTCAAGTCTGGATTTGTTAGCAGGGACAATAAGCTTTTGATTAAATTACTACCTATTGGAAGTACACTTTTACATTACAAGGGCATCAGGCGTGGATCATTACTAAAAGTATTCTTATTTGGTAATATCTGTACATTTAAAACAATAATCTATGACACGCAAAAGAAAAAACTATATTACAATGACATTTTATCAAAAGGTACATTTTTAAAAATTAAATTCTGGTCACACCGTCACAAGATAACAGACAAAGGTGATTTTATAGAGATTACTGATAATATAGAGTTCACTACGAAAAGTAAAAAGCTGGATTCAGTTTTAGCACCTATGATTTGGTGTCACTTTACTTTAAGAAGAATAAAATTAAAATTATTCTTTTTATTACAAAATTAAATCTTAACTAAGGAACATACAATGAGTAATAACACATGGCAAGAAGAGCGAATTGAAATTGCAACATGGCTATCTGGGTACTTATCAATGTATAAAAAATGGGTTGATAAAGTACTAGACAATGATGATCATGATGTTACTAAAAATAAAATTATTGATTTGCTCTCTGAGTGGATTAAATATCTTGAAGAAACAAGAACAAAAATCATTATGATGAAAGACAGTCCCATTAATCGTGAAGACAATATTTATTAATGATACAGTAAGTAATTAGTTAAGTAGGAGTAGAAATGATTAAAATAGATGTAAGTATTGGAGACATAATCCTCACAGGGAAGTTCAAGAATAAGAAAACAGAAGTCAAAAATATTGGTGTTGATGATTACGGGATGCCTACTATTAACGGGCGGACAGTTGTAAAATTTAGAAAAACAGGTAGCCTTTCAAAGAAACGTGAAGCTAGAAGAGAAATTTTACAAAATATGGAAGACAAAGTTTCATAGACTATTATGAACATAATAAATAAAGATGATTCGCCTGTTTTAGAATGGAACATTTTTTTATATGAACTTAAAAGTTTTTGGGTTAGTCACAAAGATATAGTAGGCTCACTCGCAAAACCAGAAGATAGTTTTGAAGAGACAGCATCTGAACTATTTGAGATACTTATCTTTGACTATGCTCTATCAAAAGAAACTAACGAACTACTAACATACAAATTAGCAGAGGCTTAAATGGTTATAGTATATCTGCCTTGGCAGGCAACTGACAGCACTACAATGAGTTATTTTCCATTTAGTGAATATTTAGATAAAATTCACAATAATAAGGAAAATCCTATGGACAAAAAAGACATTATCATACAACTTGAATCAGCAATCTATGACAAAGATTGGGACGCGATATTGTTGTTATTAGAAGAACTACAAAGTGATACAAGCATTGATGACTATTATGAAACTGATGACTTAATAGAGTATTAAAAAAATATTAAAAAGTCCTTTACTTGTTAGTAGTTTGTTATTAAATTCTTATATGAAAATGCCAACATAATAAACAGGAGTGTGTGTGAATGAATAACCTTAGTAAATACCTAATGATATTTGTAATAGCAACAGCAATTAGTGGTTTTATTTCTGTTCAGTTTTTAAAGAAGAATAGTAATACATACAAGGAATATTATAATGAAATTTCTTTGGAAAATAAACTCATTAAAAAAGAACTTGATGAGTTTAAATCTTTTGGTGTCGTTGTTGATGTAACAATGTATAACCCCGAATACCCACAGACTGATAGCACACCAGACATAACAGCTGATGGTACTAAAATAATTATTAGTAGAGCTTCTAATTATCGTTACGTCGCTTTATCACGTAATTTACTAAAACGATGGGGCGGCGCTTTTGACTATGGGGATTTTATTCTAATTAAAGGGACTGAGAACAAGGATGGAGTATACCAGGTTAAAGATACTATGAACTCACGATGGGTCAATGTTGTAGACATTCTAGAGTCATCAGGTGTAAAGCCTTATAAGTTTCAAAATGCAAATATTTTTAAACTCACATGGATGAAGGAGCAAGTATGAAACTAGCAGCAAAACAGATCAGTGAAAACTGGACACAGTTACAAGAAATTATCAAAGAAGCATTTGATGATGATCGTTTAGATAATATACAAAAGTTACATAAACATTTTGAGCAAAGGATGATATTAGCACCTGCATCAGGTGTTGGCTGGTATCATAATGCATTTCCCGGTGGTTATGTAGCTCATGTACTTAATATAATTGATTATTCATTAAAGTATTTTGAGCTATTTAAAGGAACAGGAATGTATGTAGATGACATAGACGAATCATCAGTTATCTTTGCTGCATTATTTCATGATCTCGGTAAAGTAGGTAATTTAGAGCAGGACTATTATATTACCCATAACGATGAGTGGAAAGCAAGAAAGTTTCATAAGTTCTATGACCACAATCCTGAAATACATTATATGTCTGTGACTGATAGATCGATTTGGATTCTTGGGCAATTTAATATAAAAATGTCTGAATCTGAATACCTCGGTTTAAGACTAGCAGATGGTTTGTATAATGAACAAAACAAAAGTTACTTTATGAGTGGTGCAGAATGGGCAGATATGAAAACTAACTTACCACATATCATTCACTTTGCTGATCTTACAGCATCACGTCAAGAAAAAGAAAAGTATATGTTTTCTGGGGAATCAAGAATAGACTTTCCAAAAATTATGAAAAACGTAGGTGCCAACAGTGACCCTGAGAATTTTGATCCAAACAAACTTAAGGAGATCTTCAAATGATAGAAATAATTTTGTATCTTTTGTTTAGTCTAGTAATTTTTACTTTATCTTGGACAACATACAATTTGTATAAGAAAGTAGACTTTTTAGAACACCTTTTAGATAAACATTACATTACAACACAACAAATCTTAACAGAAATGAGAAACATCGATTCAACAGGTCACTTTGAATCAGATGATGAAACGGGTGAGGTATTTCAAGCATTAGTAAAATCACTGAACCAACTAGACAAACTTACAGAGGTAACAAAATAATGGCACGTAAAAAATCAAAAACAAGAATGTATTTTACATCAGACACAGAACAGGCAATCGTTGACTATAATAATGCAGAATCTCATCGTGAAAAAAATGAGATTTATAATGAATATCTCCAAAAGCCATTTGAAAAACTTGTAGAAAATATAATTCACACATTTAAGTTTTATTATTTTGATGTTCCATTAGAGAGTGTAAAACATGAAGTAATATCTTTTATGATTACACGCTTAGGAAAGTATCAACAAGGTAAAGGGAAGGCATTTAGTTACTTTAGTGTTGTTGTTAAAAACTGGTTAATTTGTCATAATAATAATAACTATAAAAAAATGATAACACATAGTGATGTACTTACTCTCAAGCACAAAGATGTTCAAAAAGTTGTGTTTGAAGACAACGTTGTAAATAAAGAAGAAGTGAGCAATTTCTTTGAGAGTGTAATGGAATACTGGAACGTAACTATTGAGAAGGAATTCAAAAAACAAAGAGATATTGATATTGCTTACTCTATTTTAAACTTAATGTCTAAAGTTAACTCGATTGAGATTTTCAATAAGAAGGCATTGTATATCCTCTTAAGAGAGATCTCTGGCGCAGAAACACAACATATAACAAAAGTTTTAAATGTAATGAAAAAACACTACGGAAACTTAGAAAAACAGTGGAAAACTAAAGGAAAAATAAACGTGACAAGATCATCAAGTTCTATTCACATGTTTTAGAGTTTCTCTATATTTATAATCAAAGGATACGTTACTATGTCTAATGATTATAAAGTGTTTAAAGGGACGACCCTTGCTGATTTATTTGAAAAAATTGAGAATAACTCATCTCGGAACAAAATTCAAATAGAATCTTTGATGCAGGAGATGATGGTCTTCATTAAAGATCCTAACAGTGCAATACAACTATTTCCAATGATTGCGAGTTTTATGGAAGCTAACATTCGCAATGATGAGTTGATGGTTAAATTAACTGCTGTTGTTCAGCGCGTGCTACAGACTGAAGCAAAGGTAGATGTTAATGAGTTTGGTCTGTCTGATAAAGAGAAGGAAGATATTTTATCTAAAATTCATTCTGAATCAGAAAAAATCCAAAATGATATTGATGACTTAACCTTGGGGATCAAGGAGATTTAGATGCCCAAGAACACTGTTGTATTGGAAAGTATCTATGATTTGCCTGATCTTACATTACAAGATCAAATCCCCACTGAGAAGAGAGTTAGAGATATTTCAGAGTATGTTGCCAAATCCTTGGCAACAATTTCTATTCAAACAATAGTTGCTGAAGTTAAGGATGCTATTTATAATGAAGATGATCTTGCACTTAAGTCTGGTTTCAATAGAAGCTATATTGGTGCTATATTAGTTGACATAGGTGATATTCCTTTCGATATACAAGGAAAAAGTAAGTGGGCCTTCCCAATTGATCCCCAAGTTAAAAGCGTACCAATTGTAGGTGAGTTGGTTAATATAATTAATTTCGGTGCAACAACTTATTATGTAAATACTATCAATATAAAAAGAAGTCCAAATCATAATGTTCACATGGGCATTACATTGGATGGTGGTATTCAAAGAAAAAGTAATTATAATATAATTAAAGAACGACAAAATGGATTTATTAGTGATCCATTATGGAGACCTGTTAAAGTTCAGGCTGGTGATTGGTCCATAGACGGTAGATACAATCAATCATTAAGGATTGGACGCACACACGATTCTGACAGTGATTCTGTAGTTAAGATTCGGATAGCAAATGAAAACGAGAATTCACAGTTGGCAGGCATACCACTTGCAGAAAATATTGCTAATGATGCAACATCGTTCTATATGACAAAAAATGAGTCTGTTAATTTGATTCCTGCACGTATTGTAAATAAAGAAGTAACACCTCAACAATTTAGTGGAAAGCAAATTATATTAGATGCTGACAGCATCACACTTAATACAAAAATTCAAAACTTCAATATATATACAGGTAAGCATTTAAACTTAGTTGCAAAAAATAATGTCAATATTGTAGGTAAAATGGTTTGCTTGGGTGATGTGATTTCTGATAACAAAACTAAACTTGAGTCTGCTGTAATGGGGGAAAGTTTGGTAAAATTTTTATTTCGTATGGTTAAAGAATTAGAAAAATTAGGCGGAAACCTTGAAGGGTCTGTGGGTGTGGGTAATTTTGGCGCTGCTGTACCCATCCCAGGAATGCAAGGAGCAGCAGGTGGATTAAAAGCTGCTATGGGTGAAATCACTGAAGAGTCTTTGAAAACTGAGTTTCTAAGTAACCATGTTAAAGTATCAAGATCAATAAAATAAAATGTCTAATATAAATTGTGATAATATAACATCGATGAAAAGAAGTCTTCCAAAGGGTGCTAAACTTCTAATGGGAGATCAGTTAATTGAAGGCTGTGCAATCAAAGTTACTTTAAGCAAAACTTTACCCGCACGATCTGATGATGTTATAATGAAGGATAGGCTTGCATCAGAGATTTATGGTATTGATGCAGATGATCTTGTTAATGGTGAAAGCCTTAATCCAGTTGGAACAAAAATATATGCTGTTACATTTATTACTGAAGCGGGATTTGAAATATGTAGTGATTCTGCAGTAGTAATACATTCGGGTTACGGTGGTGAAGTAAGAATATTTGCTGCAGGGTCTAGTTTAAATCAGGGTGATATTTTAGTGAATGGTACTGCAGTAAGCTCTGATGGTAGTATAATATTTGCGCCTGCTAGGATTAACACATCTGGATTTAATGTGGGTAGTGAGGGAGCAATTATTTCACCCGGTGGAGGAGATGATGATGAAGCATTTTGTAGTTTACAAGAATTGTTTGGAAAAGGGTCACCAAAAGAATCAAAATTACGTGATCTCATACCAGAACTTGATATTGACTATGATATTCCATCACTAGATATGACGTGGTGGGTACCAATTCAAGAAAAAATTAATGAAGTATCTGCATTACAGTCTAAGTTTATGGCAAAGACACAAAACTTAGTAAGATTAGTAGAAGTTGATGAGGATGAAGCATGTAAATATGTTCCAGACGCAAGAAAATTGATGGAACTTTTAGCAGAGGCTCAACTGATCCTTGCCAAGATTAAAAAATTAGTGCAAGCAATAAGGACGCTAATACAGACAATCAAGAAAGTGATTAAGTTAATAGAATTTTTGTTTGGTGTACTCAAAGCAGTCCAGCCCTATGTCTTTTTAAAACAAGTCATTTCAGGTGTGGAAATTATGCTTGATGTGATGTATAAAAACATTACTAATACATCAGTAATGATTCCACAATTAATCGCTGTACTTCAAGGTATTTTGGCAAAATGTGCATTCAATAGAGGCATGGACGCAGGTTTATCAAAATCAGAATGTGAAGCACTTGGTGGTGTGTATATGGATAGACGAAAAGGAGATTTAGGAAGTAGTGATGGATCTGGTGTCCTCCCTGGAAGAATCCCTGGAAGAATCCTTGAAGATTTATCTATAGGTATTGATGATGATGATATTTTGTACTTAAGGCCAGGACTAACTTTGAATGAAGGTGACAAAGTTTTTGAAGGATCTGTAATTGACAGTGACGGCAATATCTTTACAGGTACACAAAACACTCCGTACACAATTCCCGCAGAAGGTTATACAGTTGATTCAGCAGGAGCGTCGGGTAATTCTGAAAATGCTGTAATTTCTGGTGAAGAGTTTCAAGCATTACTTAATGATCAAATACTAGATTTAAGTAATTGTATGGTTAGGATAGATGATTTTGAAAAAGTAAATAATTTTAGTGAGTGAAAAGGAGTAGTATTATGAAGAAGTCTAAATCGAAAATAGCGACAATCCTTAAAAGGATGGTCAAAGAAGAAGTAGAAAACCAGCTAAAGGCTATGTTGGCAGATAAACCTGCTGAGAAAAATGATGAGAGTGCATCATTGAAAGAAACCTATCTTGATGAAGAGGTTTATCAAAGTAGTGAACCAACAAGGGAAACTATACAATATACAAAAGATCCAGTGCTTAATGAGATATTAAACAACACAACAGGTGGAATATCAGATGGAAGCGGAGTTAGTAGTTATCCTGTGATGGGTGGTCAAGCATTTACTTCAAAAAGTGCGCCTGGTGGATTAGGTAGTCAACCTGTCAGTAGAGCACCTTCAGATTCACCAGACTTTTTGAAAAAAGCCCTTAACAAGAACTATTCAGATGTAATTAAAAAAATAAAGGAAACACATGGCTCTCGACATTCGTAGATTAGTACGTAACTTAGCAGACTTAAAACATGAGAAAACTAACATGAATAAGTTTCTCAAAACTAAAGCAAAAATCAAAGAGTACAAAGAAAATGTTAAAATATCAACAAAAGAAGCTGAAGCTATTCATGATTATATAGTTCATGCAGAAGTTGATATGGGGGCAAGTAGTGGTGTTCCACCATTTGAAAAAGATAGTTTTGGCCCATTGCTGAATATGATTGCAGATCAATTTGCAAATATAAGTAACGGAGTGGATGTGTCAACTATTGTGAGTGATATTAGAAATTTTGATACACAACTTGAAATTGGTATTGTTACAACAAATAGAGGTTTAAGATATTTAACTACAAGGGCGCGAGCAATACAAATGGGTGGTCTATTTCAACCTATCAGTTTAGCATCAGCAAAAAAATTATCAAAATTAAAAGGAAGTATTAAATAATGGCGCTAGAAAACCCAAGAACGTCATCTACGAGAGCAAGAGATAAAGATCCTGATTCGAAGATTGGGGTTGTCTTACCGATAAGGTTGGGAGCAAACGGGTATTTCAAGCAGTCATCTACTCTCTTAGAACAAACAAAATCTAATTTAAAGAATTTATTACTCACTGTTAAGGGTGAAAGAGTAGGTCAACCAGAATTTGGAAGTGATTTATTTAACATTCTTTTCGAGCCGTTTGATGATGAACTATCAAGCAAGATTGATTCTTCAATTAGAGATGCAATATCTGCTTGGCTACCACACGTTTTATTGAAGGGTATTCAAATAGATGCAGATCAAAATTCTAATTTTTTAGAAGTTTCATTGACGTTTTCTATAGAGACAGATCCTAATGCAATGGAATCTTTAACATTAAATTTACAACAACCTGGAATTTAAAATGGCAACATTAAAAGAAAGACCAAAAGAAGTTAGCTTTTTAAATAAAAGCTTTACGGGTTTTAGAAGTGACTTAGTAGAATTTGCAAAAACATATTTCCCACAGTCGTATGCAGACTTTAATGAATCATCACCTGGCATGATGTTTATAGAGATGGCTTCATACGTGGGTGACGTTTTATCATTTTACATTGATGAACAATTTAGAGAATCATTACTCGTGTATGCTGAAGAAAGGAAGACCGTCTTTGACATTGCACAATCTTATGGATATAGGCCCACGATTTCTTCACCATCTTCTGTCACACTTGATGTGTATCAAACAGTTCCTGCTGCAGGTACAGGAGATAATGTCACTCCAGACTATTCCTATGGGTATAGAGTTAAGCAAGGATCAGCAATAGGAGCAGATACTTTTAGTACAGCATTTAGAATGATTGATGAGGTTAATTTCCAGACGTCTGGTTCTCTAGATCCTGTCACAGTATCAATATACGAAATTGATGATGATAACACACCAACAAAATTTTTATTAAAAAAGAAAGCACGAGCTGTTAGTGGAGAGATTACAATAGAAAAATTTGATTTTGGGACACCCAAAGCATACGACTCAATTACGCTTGGTAATAAAAATGTATTAGAGATAATCTCTGTTACAGACTCAGATGGGAACAAATGGTATGAAGTAGAATCATTAGCACAAGATCTTATTTTTGATGAAATTGTAAATGATGCAGAATTTGATCCAAATTTAGCAGCGTATAATGAAACAACACCCTATCTTATGAAGATGATTAGGACGAAAAATAGATTTAAAACTAGAGTTAAACATACTGGTGAAACACAACTATCATTTGGATCAGGAACTTCTTCAGGTGAAGATGATGAAATCATCCCAAATCCCTCTACAGTTGGAAACAGCTTTACTAATACTAACTTTTTAAATTCTAATTCTGCGCTAGATCCTGCAAACTTTTTGGATACTGCTGTTTATGGCAAGGCACCTGGCAGTACATCATTAATTATTAAGTATTCTTACGGCGGTGGTGTTGATGACAATGTACCGGCTAACTCTATTATCAATAAACATGAACTGTCACTGGCAATAAATTCTTCTGGGTTAGATACAACGCTACTTGATGAGTCAAAAAATTCTATTGCATTCAATAATTCAGTACCAGCAACTGGTGGTAGGGGTGAAGAATCAATAAACGAAATAAAAGAAAATGCAAAGCAATATTTCCAGGCACAGAATAGAACAGTATCAAAAGAAGATTATATTACAAGAGTATACAGCTTACCCTCAAAGTATGGTAACATAGCTAAAGTATTTATTACTCAAGATGACCAGTTAAATTCTGGAAAAAATGTAATGGAAAATCAAGTCATTACACAAGACGTTCTAGACGAGCATGATGGTGAGATTCAAATGTCCAAATTACAAGTCAGGGTTCCTAATCCAATGGCACTTAATTTTTATGTATTGGGATATGATAATGAAAAGAAGCTAACAAAAGTAAATGAAGCAACAAAAAGAAATATAAGAACGTACTTAGGTCCCTATAGGATTCTAACTGATGCTATCAATCTAAAAGATGGGTACGTGATAAATGTAGGTGTTAGATTTTCTCTGTACACTAAGAAGGGTGTGAATAAACAAGAAGTTATTCTTAAGGCAATTCAGAAGGTGAAAGAATATTTTGATGTTGATAAGTGGCAAATTAACCAGCCAATTATCTTGTCAGATATTGCTTATGAGATTTCACTTGTTGAGGGTGTTAATAGTGTTGTGCCGCCTCAAAATAATAATCCAAATGGGGATATTATTATTATTGAAAATAAATTTTTATCTACAGCAGGATATTCTGGGAACATTTACGATATAAATGCTGCAACAACGAATGGTGTAGTTTATCCTTCACTTGATCCGTCAATTTTTGAAATTAAGAAACCAGACGTAGATATTGTTGGTAAAGTTTTAGGAGATTATTAATGGCCCATTATTTTGTTAATGCAGATAAAGATGCAACTATTCTAAGAGGCGCTGATATAGAAAGCACATCTAGCGTAAGAAATACTGGCCTAGATGAAATACTAGAAGTAGGCAAGAAATTTCAGGTTGACTCTAGTGCGATAGGTACAATATCTAGGGCCCTTATTAGCTTCCCCATCACTGCGATATCAGAAAGTATCTCAGATGGTACAATAGGATCAGACGCGTCATATTATCTCAACCTTTATGATGCTGGTTCTGTGGAGCTACAAAGGTCTCAGTCATTGTATACATACGCTGTATCACAAAGCTGGACTGAGGGAAGTGGTAGACAATCAGACAACCCACAAACAGAAGACGGTGTAAGCTGGCGATATAGAACTGAAGCGACTGAATCGATTGAATGGGATAGCTCTTCAACACTTTGGGGCGCTACATATTTTTCTGGCTCTGGATATTCTGGTTCACAGTCATTCAATAAAGATGATCAAACTGACATGAGAATGAATGTCACAGATATTGTTAATAATTGGCTTGTTGGCTCTGCATCTAATGAAGGCTTTTTAATTAAGCGAACAGACACTGAAGAAACGAGTGATACACGGTATGGTATTTTTAAGTTTTTTTCTTCCGACACACATACAATTTTTCCTCCCAAACTAGAAGTTGTCTGGGATGATGCAACTTGGACGACGGGATCTCTTTCAGCACTATCTGTTGATGAACTTGGCAAGGTTCATCTTTATATGTCAAGCTTTAGACAGGAGTACAAGCAAGGATCATTAACAAAAATTAGAGTATATGGAAGAGAACGTTTTCCAACACGAACTTTTTCAACTTCATCCGTATTTTTAGATGTGAATTATTTACCGAGTGCTTCTAGTTTTTATTCTATTGTTGATAGCAAAACTACTGATGTTATTGTTCCCTTCGGTTCTGGATCAAAATTAAGTTGTGACTCAACTGGCAATTTCTTTAAGCTTAGAACTGGGACACTTCAACCAGAACGTTTCTATAAAGTAGTATTCAAAGTTGTTAGTGGTAGTGGTGTAAATGAAACAATTGAATATTACGATGAAGATTACACATTTAAAGTAACACGCTAATGCCATATACAGAAGAAGAGCTACAAGACAATGAACATTACTCATCTATTAAAGAACGTGATGAGATAAAATATCATGACTTGTTTCTAAAGACAAATACAAAATTTTTAGATAACGATGGGAATACTAAAGATACATTACGGGACAAGAATGATGTAATTCAGTTATTTGAAAATCCTACGTCAGGAGAAACTTATGATGATGAAAATCAATATCTTTATGTTCAAATATACCAAAGGCGCTATAGAACTAAGAAGAAAACATTAGATTTTATAGATAGGGAATTTAAGGAATTTTAATGGCTAAGCAAGATAATAAACGTAAACGTAAACGTAAACATA
>Ga0209658_1001883_pt1 | contig 11992 bp, 10 predicted proteins | sample SaaInlV_150m_DNA_6_FD_184656 | JGI IMG/M metagenome (GOLD analysis project Ga0209658, IMG submission 184656) | Marine microbial communities from expanding oxygen minimum zones in the Saanich Inlet - SI037_S4LV_150m_DNA (SPAdes) (version 2) | ecosystem: Environmental > Aquatic > Marine >...
CCGGGGGGGAGGGCTTCTTAGTTTATTCGATATCTCAGGTTGGTTTGCGATTGGAATATCAATACTGGCTTTGGATCTTGTCATTTACCTGCAGCATGTGCTGTTCCATGCGGTCCCAATCCTCTGGCGATTGCATAGAGTGCATCACGCGGACCCCGATTTTGATGTCACTACTGGCGCTAGATTTCATCCGCTGGAAATTCTTCTTTCAATGGTTATCAAATTCTCAGCTATCATGATTCTTGGACCGCCCGTACTAGCTGTAGTTCTTTTCGAGATAGTGTTAAATGCAACTGCAATGTTTAATCATGGAAATATTTCGTTACCTAATCGACTAGATCAATTATTACGTTGGGTTGTTGTTACACCTGATATGCATCGTGTTCATCACTCTGTAGAAATGGACGAGGCAAATAGCAATTTCGGGTTTAACCTCCCCTGGTGGGATCGACTATTTGGAACTTACCGTGATCAACCACGAGGAGGGCATCATCAGATGACTATCGGCATCCATGGCTATCGCCTAGAGAAAGATGTTTCGTGGATGCCAGGGCTGCTCTGGCTACCATTTCGTAGCAAATCGGTAGAATATTCGATCAATCGTCACAAACCGGATACTATCGATGCGTAGTGGTTGGGGTCGAATCGCGGTTTTGGTGGTGGTAGTCACTGGCCTTACATTATCAATTCGTTATCGGGAACATATTAATACAGATGTATTAGAGCAATGGGTTGCCGAACTTGGTGTAGTTGGCCCGGTCGGGTTTTTATTTGTTTACGCAATCGGAGTGCTGTTTTTTTTTCCCGGATCAATACTCACCCTCACAGGAGGTGCGATGTTTGGACCGGTTCTTGGCACTTTCATTAATCTTACGGGCGCGACGTTAGGCGCAATTGGTGCTTTTCTTATTTCGCGATACGTAGGGTCACGATGGATCGAAAAAAAAATTGGTGGAAAGCTTGCCAAGCTTCAGAACGGCGTGGAGACACAAGGATGGCGTTTCGTCGCGTTTGTAAGGCTAGTGCCTTTGTTCCCGTTTAATTTTTTGAACTATGCCTTAGGCTTGACGCGAATTAAACTAGTCCATTACATCACTGCTTCTTATATATGTATGTTGCCAGGCGCTATTGCTTATACCTATCTTGGTTATGCCGGTCGTGAAGCGATAGCAGGCGCTCAGGATTTAGTTCAAAAAATCTTGTTCGCCATCGGATTTTTGGGCGCTGTCGTTTTTTTGCCACGGCTGGTTGGCAGGCTGCGTCAGAAAACACGTATCGAAGTATCGGAGGTGAAGCGCCGCCTCGATAACAACGAGAATCTTCTGCTGTTGGACGTACGTTCACAGGACGAACTCGCTGGGGAACAGGGTCAAATCTCTGGAGCTACCAATATCCCTATCAACGAGTTAAAGGATCGCTTGAGTGAGCTTTCAGCGTACCGGGAAAGCCCTATCGCGATCATCTGTCGGACCGATCAACGCTCTAGCCGCGCCGCAGAGTTATTGTCCCTAGAAGGCTTCAACGATATTCAAGTCGTAAAGGGGGGCATGATTGATTGGAACAAAAAGGGTTATCAGGTTTTATAACCTGAGACGAACTCCATGGCGACAACGGTATAACACATCACAAGATATGGGATTGAGGTTCGCAAGAAATGTTAACGCAATCAGTAAGGTCAGCTGAGTCTCTATGCATTCAACTATAGAGCTGTTAAAAAATACAAGTTTCCCAAAAGTGGTTCGTGAACGTTTAACGACGTTGCAGGTTAACTTAGGATATCAGTGTAATCAAAGCTGTCTCCATTGCCATGTAAATGCTGGTCCTAAGCGTACGGAGACTATGTCTCATCAAACTGTTGAGGTGGTTCTTGAATATTTAGGTAAAAACAATATTGCCTGTTTAGATCTCACAGGGGGAGCGCCTGAGTTAAACAATCATTTTCGAGAACTAGTGGAAACTGCAAGGCATCTGGGCGTTCACGTTATCGATCGTTCTAATTTGACTATCTTGACAGAGAAGGGGTGCGAAGATCTGGCCGAGTTTCTTGCAAACCATCAGGTTGAAGTAATTGCTTCCTTGCCATGCCATCTTGAAGAAAACGTGGATTCTCAGAGGGGTTCCGGCGTATATGAGCGAAGTATCCAAGGGTTGAAACAACTCAATCACTTTGGATATGGCCAGTCAGATAAGCACTTGCCGCTGCATCTTGTTTTTAATCCAAGCGGACCGAACTTGCCGCCATCGCAAGAAGAACTGGAAAGTACCTATAAGCGTGAACTGGGAAAAAAAGGAATTACATTCAATCGACTACTGACCCTAGCCAACATGCCAATCGAGCGGTTTGGCAGCACTCTAATTTCCAAGGGGCAGTTTGAACATTATATGGAGCTGTTGAGGAGTGCCCACGATATCGCGAATTTGAAGCGCGTGATGTGCCGCTCTCTTATCAGCGTTGATTGGCGAGGGTATGTTTATGATTGTGACTTTAATCAGATGTTGGGACTGGGCTTGGAGTTTGAAGGTGCCTCACCACCTCATTTGCGCGACATAATGGAGACTGACCTATCTGGCTATCCTGTTACGGTTGCGGATCATTGTTATGGTTGCACGGCTGGCCAAGGTAGTAGTTGTGGTGGCGCATTAAGTTGAAAATCAATAATAGATAAGATCATAATTCGGTAGCCTGTCGAAAAATGCCATCTAAGTACGTCAACAAACCATAGTTGTTTTTGAAGAGTGTCTGAAGAGAAACATAGCAACTCATTGGGGGCATAAGCGACTGTGTTTCGGGGTGACGCTACGTTCAAGCCCAGCATTGAGAATGGGTTGAAAATATCGATGATCATACCAGTTCTTAATGAAATCGATATGATCGAAGCAACCCTCAGCAGATTGCAACCAAGTCGTGCCTGTGGTCATGAGGTTATCGTCGTGGATGGTGGCAGTACTGATGACACCGATAGAGTCGCCATGCCGTTAGCCGACAAGGTGATTAAGATTGAGGCGGGTAGAGCGCGTCAGATGAACGCAGGGGCTCGCGCGAGTGAAGGTAACATTCTATGGTTCCTGCATGCCGATACTTTGGTGCAAACAAGTACCTATCAAGTATTGATTGATTCTCTGGTCGAGAGCACGGCACAGTGGGGCCGTTTTGACATCCGCCTATCTGGCAACGGTTCGCTCTTCTACCTGGTAGCTTGGTCGATTAACTTGAGGTCACGCCTTACGGGTATAGCGACTGGTGATCAGGGGATCTTCGTTCGAAGTGATGTATTTTCACGCAGTTGTGGTTATGAAGATATCCCATTGATGGAAGATATAGAACTAAGTCGACGGTTGAAAAAAACTGAAGGCAGGCCGCTTAACTTGACTCATAAGTTAGTGACGTCTAGCCGACGATGGGAAAGTGGGGGTCCACTTAGAGTTATTGGGTTAATGTGGGCTCTTCGCCTGGCATATGCATTGGGGGTCAGCCCGACCAAACTTGCGAAGCGATATCAGTGACCAAACAACTTGCTGGGAATGGTGTTGTTATGGTGTTTACCAAGGCGCCAGTGCCAGGATCAACTAAAACCCGCTTGATTCCTGCTCTAGGGTCCCAAGGTGCTGCTAGATTGCACAAGCGCCTTATCCAGCGAACCCTCTCAACCGTTGCGCAAATTGAAGGCGTGGACGTAGAACTGTGGTGCACACCATCGACTTTAGACCCATTTCTGATTTCTTGCGGTCGACATGACGATATCCCTCTTGTCGATCAGTGCGGTGATGATTTAGGAGCGCGTATGCACAACGCTTTCAAAGACGCTCTGCGTCGAGCGCCCTGGGCCATTTTAATTGGTACGGATGTTCCTGAATTAAAAAAGACAGATATAACGCGAGCGATCCTAGAACTTCAGTCTGGCACTGATGCAGTGATTGGCCCCGCGGTAGATGGAGGTTACTATCTGTTAGGACTTAGAAAGAGTTCTTCCGAATTGTTTAATGATATACCTTGGGGTACTTCACGAGTACACGCCACTACGTTATCGCGTTTGCAAACTAGTAATTGGGCATATACAACTATTGATCGACGTCGGGATCTGGATACGCCGGAGGACTTATCGTATTTTAATAAGTCGGATATGCTTGTGATCTGATCACCTATTATGAATAAGCATTGGCGGATATCTCTTTATGGTACCGATTCTGATAAAAGATGTTCTATTGGTTATCACATAGAGTTACCGAAGGTAAAGAGAACAAAAAATCACTCAATTTTCAAAAAAGGCAAAAGTACTATGCCGTTAATTCACGTCCATATGTTCTCGGGTCGAACGCCTGAACAAAATGCAATCTGGTGCGCGCTTTGACAGATGCTTTTGTACAAACCACCGGTAGTGCTCCCGATGCGGTTGATGTGATTCTGGTCGATGTTTAGCCGAGCGACTGGGCCAGCGGAGGCCAGATGTTTTCGGAAAAAGCGCCAGACAGTTAGTATCATATGACGATGGAGAACGCCTGCAGTTTTAGCATTACCGGGCAGGGGCCACCACTTTTTTTGATTCATGGTATTGGCGCATCGCGTCAGACCTGGCACAAGGCTATTCCAGCACTGACAGCACATTTCACAGTGGTGACCTATGATCTTTGTGGTCATGGCACATCGCCTTTGCCCGTCAGCCGACTCACTCTTGATAGTCTGGTTGAAGACCTCGAGTGGGTGCGGCAGGAAAGCGGTTTCCCGCAGGCTCATTTCGCAGGCCATTCTCTTGGCGGTATGATTGGCCCAGCTTATGCGCTGAAATACCCGCAGCGGGTGCTTTCAGTTGGTTTATTGTCAACGGCAGCGTTTCGTACCCCAAACGACAGTGCTAAGGTTGGGGCAGTGGTCAGTGCAATGGAGAAAGACGGTATTGCCGATGTGCTGCCGACATTGACGGATCGCTGGTTTACGGATGACTTCATCTCTGATTATCCAGATGTCGTGGAGCAGCGTTTGCAGCAGGTAATCGATACCGATCCTGATGTTTTTCTGAACGTGTTCCGGATTTATGCGACGACAGAAATGGCACCATGGCTGCATAAAGTGATGGCGCCGTGTCTGGTACTCACCGGAGAAAACGATGGTGGCTGCAATCCGCGGTTGAACCGTCAGATACATGCAGCATTGACTGATTCTGCGTTGGTGAATCTGCCCGGTTACAAACATTCGCTCCTGCTAGAGGCGGGAGATATTGTCGCTGACCATCTTATCGGGTTTATTCAGTCGCTCGATACCCTTAAAGGGCCTGGAGAACTTGTAGATAGATGACCGGAATATGCTGTGCTGGCACGGCGTCCACGATCATCACGAAATTAGTGTGACGATTCACACTCACACCTGCGTCATCAAGCGATCTTCCTTAGGTAGGCAACAGTCTGAGCTGCTGCCTCTCGGCCACTTTCAAGCCCCCCATTAACGGTACTGGCCTGTATCGTGTGGGTTGCTTCGCCTGAAAAAAAGAGTTTTTCAGCAAGAGTTCTACCAAGGATTGCGCGAGCTGCAGACCGGCCCGGCCTGACGGTGGAGTATGCGCCATCGAATAACGGGACTTTCCCACAAGCTGTGGCAAAGCCTTTTACGAATCTTTTTTCTATGTCATTGCCCAGCATGCTTTTGAGTCCGTCCAACCCATAGTTAACAACTGTCTCCATAGGCTCTTCCTCCAATGCTTTTGCCTGGCTACCCCCCACATATCCATACGTCAGATTTGAATGGTGGGTGTTGGTGAGATAGCCTACGCCGGTTTCATCGGTCTGTTCCTGATAGACATAAGTATCTGGGCCAAAGCCAAAAATATCTTCACTGAACAACAGTCCAATGTAGTTCATGACCGCCATATCGATATCATCAATCGCCTCTTGTTTTTCAACCGGCAAAGTGGGGGTGAACTTAATGCGTTCAGCCGCGAGCACACCGACCGACACTGTCAATATCGCAGCGCGGGCTATTATTGTTCCGGCTGAGGTTGTTACCTTGATACGGTCACCGCTCCAGTCAATCTCTAAAGCGGCTACCCGTAGTTTGACGGGTATATCCCGGCCATAGTGGGCTACGACTGAGCCATAGCCCTCGGCGCAGAACCAGCTTGTGGCATCTAGGGTGTTCCACCAACTTTTGGGCGACCAGTCTTTAGAGTCCTGTGCCATGTCCCAGACTCCATACTCTGAGGCAACTGTGTATCCCCAGGGCCGTTCAAAAAAATCTGCTCCCAGGGCGGTGCGGGCATTGTCTTCGGGTCCCGTTGCCGGGCTCAGGGCAGAACTTCTGATTCTGCTATTAAACAGTGCATCGGTTTTGCGAAGGTCGGTCAGCTCCTCCTCGGTGACTTTACGGTCGCCCACAAAATACTGTTGCCGGCCATGGTCCCGATAGACGTCAAAGTTATTGCTTTGCGCATGGAAGATCAACGGGTTCGTCGGTGAAGCCCTCATCCAGTGAGCATGGGTATCAAACGGTACACCAAGAATTTTGGTATTGGTATGGACACGACCCCCAATACGGTTATTGGCCTCGATCAGGATGAAACTCACACCTTGTTTCGTTAGTGTTTTCGCCGCTTCCAGACCCGCAATCCCGGCGCCGATGATCACCACATCTGGATTAGTGGGTGTATTGCCGATGGCAAGTCGTGGCACCAACACGGATGTGGCAAGGGCTTTTAGCAGTAGGCGCCGGTCATGTTGTGATTTGATGCTCATTCAAGGATCTTCGCAAATATTGCCTGAGGGCGAAAGCGCACGATATATTGAGGATAGAAAATCTGGCCGAAAGAGTAAATTGAACTGTTAGGATACTCTGGTGCCTTCACTAATAGAAAGTAAGGGAGTCTGATAACCTTGCGCGATTCTCGCCATGATCTGCTGTTCGAACCGGTAATAATCGGCCCGGTAACCGCAAAAAACCGCTTCTATCAGGTGCCGCACTGCACCGGCATGGGCTGGCTGCGCCCAAAGATGGCGGCAGCACTTCGGGGAATGAAGGCCGAAGGCGGCTGGGGGGTGGTCTGCACCGAGTGGTGCTCTATCCACCCGGCTTCTGACGACCTGCCTCATCCTAATGCGGCATTGTGGAATCAGGATCACATCACAGACCATGCCTTGATGACAGAAGCAGTGCACAGCCATGGCGCACTAGCCGGGGTGGAGCTTTGGTTTGGAGGCGCCAGCTCAGCGAACCACTACACCCGTGAGACTGCGATCGATGTGGCCAGCATCCCTAACCTGGCGGGACATCCTTATCAGCCCCGGGCGATGGACAAATCCGATATCCGTGAATTGCGTCGCTGGCATCGCGAGGCCGCGCTTCGCGCCAAGGAGGCAGACTTTGACATCGTGTATGTTTATGCCACCCATGGCTATCTGCTGTCTCATTTTCTATCAGCCCAAACCAACCTTCGCACCGATGAGTATGGCGGTTCGATGGAAAACCGCACTCGGTTGCTGCGTGAACTGATCGAAGATACCAAGGATGCGGTAGGGGACCGGTGTGCGGTTGCTGTGCGCTATTCAGTGGGGGGTGATGATGGCGAAGCGCAGTCGCTAACTCAGGAACGCCGGGACCGGCTCGAGATGCTGGCAGAGCTACCAGATCTTTGGGATATCAACATCAACAACTATTATCAGGAAATGGGTGTCTCGCGGTTCATCAAGGAAGGCTCCCTTGAAGAGCATATGTCCTTCGTGAAGTCGGTCACCACTAAGCCCGTTGTCACAGTCGGGCGTTTTACTTCACCTGATACGATGGTCTCGCAGATCAAACGCGGGGTTGTTGATTTCATCGGCGCGGCGCGCCCTTCAATCGCAGATCCATTTTTGCCAAAGAAGATCGAAGAAGGCCGCCCAGAAGATATTCGCGAATGCATCGGCTGCAATATCTGTTACACAGGCGATGGCCTGGGCACTCCGATTCGATGCACCCAGAATCCGACCATGGGTGAGGAGTGGCGACGCGGCTGGCATCCGGAATTGATCGCTAAGAAACACTCTGATGCGAGTGTATTGGTGGTCGGTGCCGGCCCAGCGGGTCTGGAGGCTGCGCGGGCACTGGGTCAGCGTGGCTATCAGGTGATGCTGGCCGAGGCGACTCGAGAACTAGGGGGCAGGGTGACCCGTGAATCGAGCCTGCCGGGCCTTGGAGAGTGGTGCCGAGTGCGTGACTACCGCTTGGGGCAGATAGAACACATGCCAAACGTAGAAATCTTCCGGGAAAGTGAGCTCAGCGTTGATGAAGTGCTCTCGGTAGGGGCGGATCATGTCGTTATCGCAACCGGCGCTACATGGCGAACCGATGGCTTTGGGCGCTCTCATCCCTACCCTTTTAAAGCATTGGATCCCAGCACGAATATTCTGACACCAGATGACGTTATGGCGGGACGCATGCCCGATGGACCTACCGTTGTATATGACGACGACAGTTTTTATATGGGCGGCGTTATTGCAGAAAAGCTGCGCCGCGCCAATCTACCGGTGATACTGGTAACCCCTGAGAATACGGTATCCGCCTGGTGCAAATACACATCGGAACAGTATCAGGTGCAAAAAGGCCTATTGGAACTTGGGGTCGAGATTAAAACAGCCCATAGCCTGCTTGCCTACGATGGTCGGCAGGTAATGATTTCCTGCACCCACACAGAGCATCAGCAGTCAATCAAAGCAGATGCGTTGATCATGGTAACGGCCCGACAGCCTAATGACGGCCTGTATCAGGCTTTGCATTACCGGATTGAAAATGAAGAACAATCCCCGCTCCATTCATTGCGAAGAATTGGCGATTGTGACGCACCGGCTATTATTGCGGCAGCGGTTTACTCGGGCCATCGTTATGCGCGCGAGTTGGATGCCAAGCCTGATCCGAATATGCTCTGCCGGGTTGAGTAGTATCTTTATCTAGACTGCAGCGTCAGGCGTGGGGTTGTTTTCTTTTGCGCTTACAAGGCTGGGATATCCTATGGACGCATCGGTGATCATTATTGGCTCGGGTTACAGTGCGGCAGCGGTCGTGGCGCACTTGACCCATGCAGGATTACCCACACATGAAGTTCTGGTGATTGGATCAGGCGCACTGGGTACTGGTCAGGCCTATGGCTGTACCGCCGACTCTTTCCGACTGAATGTACGTGAGAATCTGCAGCGGTTATGGCCAGATCAGCCGGAACATTTTGCCAACTGGGCAGCGGCACATACTCAGGATCCTGCGGCTCATGACAGGGCCGGCAGCTTCTACCGGCGCCACGATTTCGCCCGCTACCTAGAAGCGCAACTGGCAGCAATTCCTGATGCCGGGGCTCTACGCCGGGTCACAGCGCGAGCCACCCGCATTGCCGCGATGGGCCGTGGCTGGATAGTCACTTGCGATAACGCGGCACAGTACAGGGCAGCGCGGTTGGTGCTGGCAACCGGCAATCCTGATCCACAATGGCCAGGGGGGGTTAGACCTGGTGATGCGCCGTCTCTGGTACGAGTCCCCTGGCGCGGAGATTGGCTCGCCGATGTCGGGTCGAAGGCGCATGTCTGTGTAGTCGGCTCTGGCCTGACCGCGATGGATGTCCTCTATGCACTGGCGATTCAGAGGCACCAAGGGCCGGTCAGCCTGTTGTCTCCCCATGGCATGCTGCCGCCTCGGCAGGCTGCATGGGTGGCCGGATCAGCCTATGACTGGCCAACGGGGCTGCGCGGCTCGGGTTTTATACGGACGATCCGCCAGCGTCTGGGTACTCGGCGATGGCATGAGCAAGAGTGTCAGGAACGGTTTGAGGCGCTGCGGGTGCATATCAATCGGGCGTGGCAGGCTTTGCCTGCTAAGGACCGGATACGACTGCGCCGTCGACTGGGTTGGCTGTGGTCACTGCTACGCTTTCGTGCTGGCCCTCAGACAGCGGTCGCCGCAAAGGCCATGCACGCTAGCGGTCAGCTCAACATCATAAACGAGCGCTTTAGTGGCCTGGCTGCAGCAGGCGGTGGGCGTTGGCAGGTCCAGCTTTGCAGTGGTGAAGAGCTGACGGCAGATATCGTCGCCAACTGCACCGGCGTGGGGCGCGACCAATTGATCGATTCGATGATTGCGGCTGGACAGATTACTGCCATGGGATCTACCAGACAGCCGCTGGTCACACCCGAGTTGCGCGTTGTAGCGGCGGATAGCCAGTCGTATCACACTCTTTTTTGTGTCGGGCCCGCGACCGGGCTTGCGCTTGGTGATGTGGCTGGTGCTACCAGTATCGCGCGGCAGGCGGCACAACTTGCACAGACGTTACTTGCAAACCGTTAACGGGCGCCAGTCGCTGCGCGGTCACTTGAGTTTGGGCATTGATTTGCTAGGTGGGCGTGGCCGAGCGCCTGGAATTTCTGCGTTAGTGCGCCCTATTGGTTAAAACCTGGGGTCGCGCAGGGGTGAGAACCCAACGGGTTATTGATCCGGGCAAGCATCATTCGATGTGATCGACGGGCTCAAGCCCCCCAAACGAGATGACACGCACCCTGTTAGGGCTACTCTTTGCCCAAAGTGGTAAGTCGCAGTTTGACGGAGTCGTTAATTACAGGGCATTAGCCCGTTGGTTTGGGTCACAATCCGTCACAACCGTGTGGGACTGGTGAATATTCCTGACGCCATCTGACCTACACTACCCCTTGTGATCCATCTGGATCGAATTACGCCCAACCAAACCCAGCGCTTTAGTCGGTAACTTTAGTCGGTAACTTTAGCAGAAACTTTGACGGCAACTATTGGGCGGTTGGGTAACTTACTATAACGATTCAATAACTTATCAATCAGTTCGAGCCCATCTGGGCCCACCATTTTTTATCCATTAGATCAATCACTCGGGGGCTGGCATCTCCTTGCGCCGGCCAGTTGTTGTCAGCACTGGGGCCAAAATGGGGTCGACCTTCAGTTGAAGAGACGGCATTGACGAAGTTCTCCGGTGGAAGATGGGCATAATGCCCGGCCAGCTTGATCGTGCTCTGGCCCAGAAGGGCTCTGACTTCAGGTAAAGGTCTTCCGGCCATCACCAGCCACGCTGCAAAGGTGTGGTGCAAATATGAGGTGCCACACTGGCAGCGGCAACGTTGGCTCCGGCTCCATCGCCTGTCGTTCTCCCTGGCTGCGTTGCTGTACCAGCTGTAATATTGCACCAGGTGTTCGTCACGACCTGGAACTTGACACGCAGTGGGTAATTTGGGGTAGCTACTTGCTTTAGCAACGTTCTAGAACCTCATATCTGTTGCCGTGCTGGATATTCTGTGACAGAATCCGCGCCGAGGTTATGCTGGGTTCAAAGAGAATTTGTGGCAGCATAAGGCACCTTTATGGTGCTCTCGTTTTCTCGCCATAGCGATGGGATGATCGCACCATTAATGTTGGTGGCTAAGATAGCCTGCGTTGGGTGGGACTTAAATATTATTTTCTGAGACTATTTCAGAGGAGTTGAACGAATGGTTCTAGTCATTGTCCTGATCCTATTGGTTATTGGCTCGGTGCTGTTTCACTTTATGAGTCCCTGGTACCTGACGCCGATCGCGTCGAACTGGGGCATGATCGATGACACTCTCACTATTACATTCATTGTCTGTGGTTTTGTATTCGTTGTGGTCAATTTGTTTATGGCCTATAGCATCTACAAGTATCGCTATCGCAAGGACCGTCGTGCGGATTACGAGCCTGAAAATCAGAAGCTGGAATGGTGGCTGACAGCATTCACCACAGTTGGAGTCATTGCGATGCTGGCTCCAGGCTTAATTGTTTGGGGCAAGTATGTGGATGTCCCAGAAGACGCTATGCTCGTTGAGGCAATTGGACAGCAATGGCGCTGGACTTACCGCTACCCTGGGGCTGATGGTGTGTTTGGCACTGTGGATACTCGCAACGTCAGTGCCAGCAATCCATTTGGCTTAAACCCGGATGACCCCAATGGCCAGGATGATCTACTGGCCAGCGGTGCCGAGGTGCATCTGCCCATCGGCGGTCCGGTGAAAG
>Ga0209658_1001935_pt1 | contig 11805 bp, 29 predicted proteins | sample SaaInlV_150m_DNA_6_FD_184656 | JGI IMG/M metagenome (GOLD analysis project Ga0209658, IMG submission 184656) | Marine microbial communities from expanding oxygen minimum zones in the Saanich Inlet - SI037_S4LV_150m_DNA (SPAdes) (version 2) | ecosystem: Environmental > Aquatic > Marine >...
CGGTAAATAATATTTTCGAAGCTAACTATTTCTCGTCATGGAGGACAAGATGAAAAAAGTATATACACGAATAAGAGAGGGATGTGATGCATATATCTATACAATAGATAATTTGGGTTATTATTGTATACTAAGGGCAAAATTTAAGTCTGACTTTTTAAACGATGCTTCGGCATCCTCATTGCTACAATTTTTAGAGAAACAACGCGGTACGATAAAGTTACAAATTCCCGACGAGTTCTTAGAACACCTAAAAACGGAATCTCGTTTTAATACTATGGTACAAAATACAAGGTAATTATGGAAGAAATTAGCCGAGAAGAGATGAAGAATCCTATTGATTACAAGATACATTTATGTTTTGTCTTTGGTGATCTAGATTCATGTATTGAGTTTCAAATTACTGCCGATGGAGAAGTAGAGAATAAACCATTCTTAATACAAGAACTTATTAATGCATGGGATGGTATTGTTGAAATTGAAGATGGTTGTGTTGTTAATTTAATACAGTTCAAGCAAGCATTTGTATTTAGAGCAGATGAAGATAATATACCGGATACCAAAAAATCTAAAAAATTAAAAGGATCTAACGTGGTGAGTATCCATTGAAAATCGAAGTAGCCAAACTAACAGATTTTACTAGCAATCATTGTTACGAAGCTGAAGTAGCTATACAACAGTGGATATGCAATGAATATAATTTTACCCCAGGTATTGTAACGGAGGGCTATGCGTCTGAATTCGATTTTATAATTAACCTCACCCCAATAGAGTTAAAGATATCAACTAAAGGAACATCTACAAGTTGGATGGAATTATCCAGAGATGATTATTCACCTTCTGGATTATCAGCAACTAAGTCGGATGTGCATGTATTTTTAAATGCTAATGGAAATATCGGCAAGTTGCGCTTAATTAAAACTAGTGATCTTATTGCGTATTATTTTCATAAGACTACCGGGCGCAAAACAACTAATACACGAGGAGATAAGAAAGGATCCTATCTAGCCCCTCTTAATTTTTTAAATCAAAAGGATCTAATGATAGGCGAGTGTAGTTATAGCAACGGGGTATTCAATGCAGACACTATGTCTGGAAATACATATGCTGGACAATATATTAACAATTATATAAAATAAGGATAATCAATGAAGTTTTTTAACAAGTGGTTGGCTAGGAAATTGCAACAGGCACAGGACGATCAGAATACCTGTGTAGAGGCGAAGCCCCTTCACTCTCGTAATTTTGAAGCTGAAGGAATGAACATTACTATCACTGGTGCAACAGGTGGTAAAATTGTCGAATTCCGTAAATATAACAAACAAACTGATAGATCTGACTACGAGTTATATATTATCAATGAAGAAGAGAACTTTACAGAATCGTTCTCTAAGATAGTATCAATGGAGATGTTAAGATAGATTATGCAGTTTAGTGATGTTACTTGTATGGAGATTGAACTATCTACTAGGTGCAATGCTAAATGCCCTCAGTGTGCTAGAAATTTCCACGGCAGTCGTAGTAAAACCAAGATACCAATAGTAGATCTTAACTTATCTGTAATAAAAAAAATACCATTCGATAAGTTCGCTAATTTAGAATCTATACGAATATGCGGCACATACGGCGATCCTATATTCAACAAAGATTTGTTTTCCATTATCGAGCATATTAAAACAAAAACTTCAGCAACTATAGTAGTTCATACAAACGGTGCAGTACATTCTAAGTCTTGGTGGAGCAAACTAGCATTAGTAATGGATAATGCCGATCGTGTTTATTTTGGTATAGATGGATTAGAAGATACTAACGGACTTCATAGGATTGGTGTAAAATATAGTAAGGTTATAGAAAATTTAATAGCATTTAATGAAGCTGGAGGGAAGTCTGTTTGGACTTTTTTAATTTTTAAGCATAACCAACATCAACTTGATGCAGTAAAAAAATTATCAGAAGAGTTAGGTTGCTACGGTTTTGTAGTGAAAACAACGTCTAGATTCTTAACCAGGGAGCATAAGGTTTTACTTAAATTTCCAGTACTAAATGAAGACAGAGATGTAATGTACTATCTCGAACCAGCAACAATTAAAAAATATATAAATTCAAACTACCAAAAGGTTGAGAAGAATTTAGAAAAGCAAAAGAATAAAAAACTTTCGTGTAAATATCAGCTGTATATTGCCGCTGATGGTTTTGTATTCCCATGCCCGTGGCTCGGTGATAGGATGTACGGCGAAGTTGTAGAAGATACCGACGACCAGAAGAGATTACTTGCATTGATAGAAAAATTAGGTAGAAAAAATATTAATTTGAACTATACTAATATCGAGAATATTATTTTCGGAGATTGGTTTCAACATATCGAACAAACATTCACAAAGAATCATTTTGCTCGTTGTATAGTACAATGTGGGATATTATGGGACTTAAATAGTAAAGCAAGCTTTAAACTACCTAAGTTCGGAAAAGAATAATGAAAGACAAGTTTAAAATTCCAAATGGATGGTACTGTTATACCATTATCCATCTAGATAAAGAGACTAGTAAAATGAAGACAGAAGTATGCCCTCATTGGTCTAAAAATGATAATTACCCTCGCCGAGAGAATGGGTATTGTGCTTTTTTAGGCAAAGGGGATTGGGAGTTAGATCATATTGGTTTACTGTGGGACCAAGTAAAAGAATGTGGGATCAATTGTAGTGATGGGCCTGGAAAATATCAATTACCAGAAGAACATAAAGGAAACTAGCGCAAGATGAAAAAGTCAAAGTATAAAAACGAACGTTCGGCAGATGGTGTTAACGGTATTTTAATATTTTCGATGTTTGATAATAAACCATTGTTCCGTATTTACGACAAAAAGTACGAAGATGGGTTCAAGGATTTTGAGATTTTTCATGATGATGTTTCGATTACTATAAATGATCCTCTAGCCTCGTTTTATGATATAGATGAAGAGACTAGTATATTAGATCATCCCTCACAAGTATTAGGAATCGAAGTAGAGCAGACAGAATTCTGTCTGAAGTGTAATGCATTGTTAATGGTACACGGGGATGAAATTTATTGTCCTAGATGTGTAGAAGAGGAAAAATAATGAACTTGAAAATATTAAAGAGATACGTATCAGCATCGGAGATTGATGGGAGTGACACTGGATTGAACCAGATGTTATTAGATATAGCTGAGTTTGGAGATCCAATGTTAACTAGAAGTAGCAGCAATACCTCCAGCCGATATATCGACGCCGTCGATGATGAACCATGGTGGTGTAAGGTTGATATAAAAGGATTATCTGAAGGTGTTAAATTTGAAGTCACTTCAGGATATTACGCTTATCCTAAAGATGCTGTATATGATGTTATTAAAAAAATGTATCATTCGCTTAATAAAGTTGGAGAAAATATATGAACAAATGGGGATATCCGATGACAACTAAAAGCAAAGAATGGGAAGATGGTACAAAAGCATTTACAACCCACTGAGTATGATTGGTTAAATAGTATTATTAATCGTATTACAGGTATTTGGCAATTAGCATTTAACGGTTATATTGAATTTCACGCTGATTTTGTTGTTACAGAGGATAACATAGATGGCCTAATTGCTGTGCTTGAAGAAGGAAAAGAAGGAATAAAACATGGCAAAGAAAAAGGCAACAGTGAAAAAAATTGATATGGGGACAGAAGAAGCAATAGAATTATTACTACACTTAGAAGCATTAGAACCAAATGAACAATGGGAAGCTATAGAGTACATATTGGAATACACAAGTAATTTTGAATACCTTGTTAATAGTTTTGATAGATACGTGCTTAAACGGAGAGTTAAGGAGAAGAAGAAAAATGGCCAAAGTGAAAAATTTTAATTAAAGGTGAAGGCATATGGGTATGTTTGATTTGTTCTGTATAGAACACAAAGGCAAAGAAGTGGAATTGCAAACTAAACTTTTTAAAAATTTACTCGATGTTTGGAGACTAGGTGATGTAACTAATAAACCAGAAACTGGCATAAAAGTCTACTACGAAGAAAAGATAGAAAAAGACGGCGAACTGTACTACGATTTTGAGGATACAGGCGACAACGCAGTAAATGTTTATATTGTGTTAGTTGATGGTGTGTTTGTTGATTATAGTATCCAAAAGGTGTTTAGTAATGAATCCACACTTAATATTATCAGAGAATTAGAAGAAGAGTGGAATGACACTCATAAACAAATGCAGGCAATGGTTAATTATCTAAATAAAAAGCAACAAGAAGTTGATCACTATCGTAAAGGGATTACCACTGTATCTGGATACATCAGAGAATTTGATGTTCCTAAAGAAGATAAACATGGTTTCCATTTAGGTATTACTGCCATGCATTATCCTAAATTAGAAGAGATAAAAACAGATAGTGATCTAATTAATGTTATCAAAAACGTCACAGAAGAGGCACTTGACCGAAGTAAAATAAGTGTGTATAATGTAGATACAGAAGAAACAAGCGAATTGGAGCAATATCAGCTGTGAGCTACTGTAGATTTTCATCAGGAAAACATACATACTGCGAAGGAACTGACATTGAGTTTACTCCGGAAAAGTCTGATGTCTATATAGACGAACCTAGGCAAGAAGAACTCGAGCAGGAATTTAATAATTTAAAACAATTAACGGAGAAGGAAGATGATAACATATAATCCTGCACTAGCAAGGGAATCAATAAAATGACTATTAATGCACATACATTAGTTCGTGATTGGGTTATATATAAATTTACTAAATTCGTTGCGATAATAAGTGTATTTTTAGTTGTATTAGTAGCTAGAGATCAGTTAATGATGGATTATATTGTCGAAATGTTGATATTAGTCGTAGTATATGTTGTCGCGGCGAGTAATGTTAAAAGGATCGAAGATCTAATAAAATTAGCCAATATAGATCTTAATAAGCAATCGAGAAAAAGCAAGGAGTAAGGAGGAAGAAAATGAAAAAGACGACTAATGAATTCGGAAATGACTTTGGTTTTTATTTGATGTTAACATTGTTTATCATTTTATTCTGGGGCGACCCAGACATTGCAGATGCAATTGTATATTTTTTAATGAAATAGGAGAACGGAATGAAGTGGGCAATAGATAAAAGTTTTGATTTTTGTTATGGGCATCGTGTGCATAATCAGCAGTTAAACACAGAATATAGTTTAGATGGGTGTCTAGCGTGTAGGCACTTACATGGTCATCAAGGGAAGATTAAAATATTTTTAGAATCAGACTATTTACAAGAAGGGATGGTAACAGATTTTAAACATTTGAATTGGTTTAAAAAATTCTTAGATGATACACTAGATCATAAATTTATAATGGATATAAATGATCCACTATTATCACACGAAGTACCGGAATATTGCAATGAGGGTATATTAGATTTATCTAAGTGTCATATACAAGAACCAGAAATGTATTGGACACCGGATTTAGAAGTAATCAAAGATGGACCGCAAGCTGTATTTGAAAAATACGAAGGTATGGTATTCGTGGATTTTGTGCCAACAAGTGAAAATATATGCGCTTGGTTATTAAGTGTTGCTGAGAGAAAAATGGAACCACTTGGTGTTAGGGTATCTGCTGTTGAGTTTTGGGAAACTCCAAAATCTCATTGTAGAGTAGAAAGTTGAAATACGAAACCGGATCATATGCTGTTATACTATTCGATGAAGTAGGATCGAAGATCGGCGTTAAATATGGGTATAAAACATTAGACCAAGCAACAGAGATAGCTGAAAATGAAGAAGTAGCGTCATATGCTGTTACAAGAGTAATCAAGAATAGTAAATTCTCGTATGCTACTTGGAAAACAAATGATTAAAACTATATCAGATTATACTATTAACATTCCGTCTGGTTCGCCTGTGACAACAATTAATAGCGGTTTAGGCATCGATGAACATACAATATCAGTGGATGGTACTTTTAGTTTAAATGGAAGAGACGTAGAGAAACGTATGGCGGTAATAGAGAAAGTGTTGGGTATTCCAGAACGTGACCCGGAGTTAGAAGATGAATATACTCATTTAAAAGAGATGTACGATAACTATATCAAAGAGTTATCGAAACTTAGAATGTGGGGGAAATTAAAATGATTGATTTAAACATAAGTTCGGCCGAAGTAAAAGCAATGCAAATAGAGCATAGTGGAATAGGGTTAGCTGAAGCCGAAATAAAAGTACTAATCTCCAAAAAAATAAAAGCTAGTAATGAAATACTCAAACGAATCCATAAACTAGATGATCCAGAACTTGTAGAACTATTAGATGATATAGTGAGGGTTGCGTTAGCATAATGAGAAGATTTCTTAAATACGATAGTGGGTTTAACCTTAACCTAACAAAAAATAAATCTATAGAGGTTGAGTGGGATCATTCCGAATGGGTAGAATGGTTTTATTTGAGTGTAGGTACCCGGAGTGGCGATCATCGGGGCTTTGAGTTTAGTGTAAGTCTATTCAAAGCTAATTTTAGTATTAAATTTTATGACCATAGACATAGAAATAGAGATGGATAAAGTAATCGACGATGGTAAAGTAGCTGTTATAATATCTTATGGGTTTGGTTCCGGATGGTATACAAGTGGTTTTGCAGAAGAGGTTGTATTTGATCCTGGACTAGTGAATTTAGTTAGAGAGCGCGACAAGTTGCCCGATAGAGATGCTAGAGTCAAAGAATACAATGAAAGGATTTTAATTTATTGTGAGTTAAAATGGCCCAATGAATATTATGGTGGTTTAGATGATTTAAGTATCGAGTGGTTACCTGTAGGAACTAAGTTTATGATAAATTCGTATGATGGTAGCGAATCTATTATATCAACAGTGGATTTAAATTTAGAGGCGTAATATGGGAATGAATTATAAAGAAAAACTAGTACTTGTGCCGCATGGTTTTGTGTGCGACAAGTGTGGTACAGAACATAAAGACGAAGAGTTACATGACCCAGTATATTTAAAGAATAACTTTGGATACCATAGCGATCATGATGGTGAAACAGTAGAAGCTTATGTATGCGAAGAATGTTTTTACGAAATAATGAAAGGCATCAAAGGAGCTATGTGGGAAATATATGGCTAAACGTCATCATAAGGATAAACCAGAAGTCTGTCCTAAATGCGGTACACTAGTATTAGATGCGCTGGGAATTGGATCGTATTGCCCGAATACAGAATGTGATGTTGTGAATGATGTTGGATGTTGGCCGAATTGTATTAAGATAACAATAAAACCGCCCATTAACGAAGATAGCTACGAGAGAGGTTATAAAGCAGGATGGGAAGATGCAATGGGCCAATTAAGCTTTATGTTATCTGGGGAAGTCAAATAAGTAATACTTTCTGGTATAACTAGTGGTTTATTATGAGTTCAAGGAGTGCTTTAATTGTGGGGCACCAACACAACCAAAAAATCTAGTTAATCTATCGACAACCAACACAAAAGATTGTATAATTATTATATGAATAAGAAAGTAGTTTTAATCTCGTGTGTAAGTAAGAAGCTAACAGCTCCAGCACCAGCAAAGGATTTATACATTAGTCCCTATTTTAAATACAATTTGAAATATGCGAGGATGCTTAAACCTGACGATATCTTCATTCTATCTGCATTGTACGGATTGGTTCCATTAGACAAAACAATAGAGCCATATAATCTAACATTAAATACGATGAAATCAAATGAGATTAAAGAGTGGGCGGATAAAGTTTTGGTGGATTTAGGTAAAGTTACTGATATCAAAGATACGGATTTTATTTTTCTTGCCGGCAATAATTATAGAAAATTTTTAATACCTTATCTTGGGGCATATCAAGTGCCGTTTGAGGGGTTAGGAATAGGCAGACAACTAGGTAAACTCAAGGATTTAACATCAAAAGAAAATCCCATGTTTGATAGTCTGTTCGATAATATTTAATTGGAGATATAAAATGGAAAAAGCAGTAGTAATTTTTAGTGGGGGAATGGACTCTAGGACGACATTAGAGAAGGCAGTCCAAGATGGGTACGATGTTTTTGCGTTATCTTTTGATTACGGACAACGTCATATTAGAGAACTTGAATATGCCAAACGGGTAACAGATAAAAAAGAACTAGCACATAAAATCATTGATATCACTAGTATTAATGAACTACTACAGGGTTCCTCTTTAACTAGTGATATTGATATACCAGAAGGTCATTATGAAGAAGAGTCAATGAAATCTACTGTTGTGCCGAATCGTAATATGATTCTATTATCACTCGCAATTGGTTACGCGGTTAGTATCGGTGCAGAGAAAGTATATTACGGTGCTCACAGTGGGGATCATGCTATCTATCCTGATTGTCGGCCTGAATTTTTACATAAAGTGAACGAAGTAGCCGCTATTGCTAACTATCAGAGTGTAGAAGTAGTTGCACCTTATCTAGATGGAAACAAAGAGACTATTCTTATTGACGGACATAAAATGGGCGTCGATTACGCCGATACATGGACCTGTTATAACCCACAAGACGATGAACACGCTTGCGGCCGTTGTGGAGCTTGTCAGGAGCGGCTAGAGGCATTTAGATCGATTGGCAAAGATGACCCACTACAATATATTAACCGCAAAGCATTAACAAAAGCATAGGAGATTATTATGCCCACAGATTCAACACCCCAATGGAGTATAACAGAACCAGTAGAATATGCGGAGACTGTTGATGTAACTTATCGTAACATGTCCGAGCGTGATGCGGCCGCAATGACTCGTTGGCGCCAATATTTTTTTGTATTATGGGATTTAGATCAATGGCTTCGTAGTCAAGCTAAGTACAACGAAGACCTAAGTGAAGAAAGTGCAGAAGTACATAATAAAGTTCGTGAACAATTGCGTGAACTCATGGATGACCACAGAATTAGTTTAGATGATCTAGAATAAAAAAAACTTTTAACGGAGAAGTACAATGCCTAATATTAAGAAAGAAAATAGCATTCTTTTAGACTGAGCAGTTTTAAATTTCTCCTACTCGAATAAGTAGTATATACTATGAATTGTAAATCAGGCAGTTGTTCGACTAAATGGTGTGCATGGCTCCAAGCATCAGCTCAAGTAGCGGTGGCTGGAGTCATTGTGTATGCTGGATTTATCATAAACACACATATGAAGTCATGGACTACATCATTTGAGCAAGGTGCTGGAGATTTACATAGTATCCGCCAGGATATGGGCAATATAGCATTTTCCATAGAATCCATTAATAATAATATGGAAACCATTAAAACTAGTATGAATGACATGACTGTTGTTGGTGCAAACCTGAATCAAAATATAACCGCAATGAACGATAATGTCGGTAATATGGTTAATCAATTCAACTATCTAAATCAACAAATTGACTATATGAACTATAATGTTAATGGAATGAAGAAGAAATTTAGTCCAGTCGGCATCATGAGAAGTTTTGTGCCTTAAACTACGTTAAAACAAATACAGTTATGATAAAAGTCTTTATAGGATATGATTCAAACGAAACTGTTGCATGGCATGTACTATGCCATAGTATTTTAAAACACAGCTCGGAACCTGTCTCTTTTATTCCTGTAGCTAGGAATCACATCAAACATCTGTATGATAAACCCAAAGATGGATATGAGTCCACCGAGTTTAGTATGACTCGATTTCTAGTTCCACACTTATGTGATTATGAAGGTTGGGCTATTTTTATAGATTGTGATATGGTTGTAACAGATGATATTGCAAAATTATGGGCTTTAAGAGATGATAATTATTCGATTATGTGTACGCAACACGGTTACAATCCAACTACCACAAGTAAGTTTTTAAACCAAAAACAGACTAACTACAATAAGAAAAATTGGAGTTCAGTAATGATGTTTAACAATAATAAGTGCAAAGCATTAACTCCAAAATATGTGAATTATAATAGTGGGCCAGGAATACAAGGCGCAATCAATGGATGTAATGTTTTGGTTGATAACTCAAGTTTAGCATACCCTGTATCTATACGTTATTCACAGATAGAAAATCCACCAGTAATAGACAGAGAGGAATGGTTCGTCGAATTATGTCATACTGAATATTTCGTACAAGAGATTGAACAAGGATTGTGGTACAATAGGATTAAAAAAGCCTTATAACTTCGCAAGGGATAAATACTAATGTAAGAGATGCTTACGAGGTCTCTTATACAATCTTGCTTAATTATAAGGAGAAAATAATATGACAAGTTTAAGTTTTAGGTCGAAAGACTTTGCACCATTCTACCAAAATTCTATTGGTATCGATCGTTTATTTAATGATCTAATTTCAAATGTAAACACAGAACAAGGTAACTATCCACCGTATAATATTATCAAAGAAGATGAGAATCATTATCTTATCGAAATTGCAGTGGCCGGTTTTAGAGAGGGTGATATTAATGTATCAGTTGAACAAAATGTTCTCACTATAGACGGTGATGGACATGCTAATCAGGAACGAGAATACATACACCAAGGGTTAAGTAATCGTAAATTTACTAGAACATTTAATCTCGCCGAACATATTGAAGTAAAATCAGCTGAGATCGTAAATGGTATTCTACACATTGGTTTAGAAAGAGAAGTACCTGAGCAACTACTGCCCAAAGCTATTGATGTTAAATACATAAAGTAGGCTAGTTATATAGTGGGGGAGTTATTCCCCACTATCCATAAATACAACATTAAAGGGAGTTGTAATATGTGGACATTTCTAGCAAAACAATTAGCTATCTGGCGAATCAAAGTATGGTTTGCAAAAAAAATCGTAAAGCGTATTCAACGCAAATATAATTTAGGATCTCAATATAAACAATCATTTACAATGTTACACGATGTGAATTGGAGTGAGATTAAGTACTATGCTGACTTAGCAGAACTAGTATACATAACAAGTGTAAACGATATTCACAAAGCATATCCAAATCAAGTCTACTTACATGAAATAAAAAGCATTAGGTATTTTCTTCTAACTAATCGCGCAGAAAAAACATACACCATATCTATCCGTGGTACTAAGAATTTTAGTAATATGCTACGAGATATGAACTTCAGCAAGGACAAATCCAAAAGATTAGGTTGTAAGTTACATCGTGGATTCCATCATTCAGCTGAACTTATTTTTAACGACTTAGAACGTTTAATGCAAGAACCAGACTATAAGATCAGAGTAACAGGACATTCATTAGGTGGTGCCGAAGCTGTTATCATTGGTGCTTATTGTGCAAATGCTGGATTAAACGTAGATAAGATTGTTACCTTTGGTCAACCAAAGGTATTTGACAGAGATGGTATTGCTAAGTGGGGACATCTCCCGTTGACTCGTGTAATAAACGAGACAGATATTGTGCCACTAGTACCGCCAGTTGAGCTATTGTATCTGTTTAAGCGATATAGACATTTCGGTAAAATAGTTAAGTTATGTAACGACGAATACTATTGTTTCTTAGAGCCAGCGCAAGCCAAAGGTATAGGGATAAATTCGTTTTGGTTAAATGCCGCTAAAGAAGAATTATCATTTATTGACATAGCCAAAGAATTGCCAGACCATTTTATGCAGAACTACATAGAGAACATCGATCCTAAGTTAAAAGGTAGTAAAGAGGTATTGTGGAAAGATCGTGAGGTTTATTTAGAGGAGCAAAAATGACTTTAGAAGATGCGAGAATGTCCGGGTGAAGATTAATGATATATTAAATGAAAATGAAAATGAATGGTCTAGTGACAGACATCCGGAAGATATGCCTGAGGAAGGATTCACAGATCATCACGAA
>Ga0209658_1001939_pt1 | contig 11779 bp, 9 predicted proteins | sample SaaInlV_150m_DNA_6_FD_184656 | JGI IMG/M metagenome (GOLD analysis project Ga0209658, IMG submission 184656) | Marine microbial communities from expanding oxygen minimum zones in the Saanich Inlet - SI037_S4LV_150m_DNA (SPAdes) (version 2) | ecosystem: Environmental > Aquatic > Marine >...
CAAGTTACTTAATAAAGATAATCCCGATAGTCAGGTGATAACAAAGGAGAAGGCAATTGATTATGTAAAGCTGGCCACACTGCACGGAGACAGTATAGTCAAAAGCCTTTATACAGAAGATTATAATGAAGGACGTGTTTCTGTAAGAATGAAAAACGTTGGCTCCTCCAGATACCAGGCAATAGTAAATGATATCGAAAGATTTATTAAGGTAAATTTTCCACTAAGTGTTGGTTGCACAATTACGGGTATCATGTCACTTATTATGGATATGCAGGGATATTTGATTGAGAGTCAGATAAAGACATTTGCACTCGCATTTATCTTAATCTTCATATGCATTGCACTGCTGTTGAAATCAGCAAGGATTGGCATGATGAGTATGATACCCAACTTGATTCCCATTGCTATCACCCTTGGCGTTATGGGATATGTGGGAATAAATCTGGATGTTGCGACAATAATGATTGCGAGTGTTGCGATAGGGATATCGGTTGATGACACAATCCATTTTCTATACCGTTTCAAAGAAGAATTTAAAAAAGACAGGGACCATTACCTTGCAATACAGCGTACACTCTCCGGAGTAGGCAGGGCATTAATCTTTACTACAATTGTTGCGACATGTGGGTTTCTCGTTTTTTGCCTTTCGAACTTTAAGGCCATTCAATATTTTGGATTGTTGACCGGTATAACAATGGTAAGTGCAATTTTTGCTGTTCTGCTTATTTTACCATCATGTATTTTGTTATTTAAACCAAGATTTTAGAAAAATGTTAACTTTAAATAAAACTGATATATTTCAATCCCGGAACTCAAAGTGGTTAGGCTTAACGCCTGATGAATGGTTGCCGTCAGTTGTATCCAGACATTTTGATCCTGACCATGGAAGTCAATACTGGCTTAATAAGGAGAAAGAGTTGGGGATTGATGCGAAGGAAGAGATAAAAGTCTTTGATGATTTAAAGATTCTCGGGCCGATGTGTGAAGATGATCTACGGAGATATCCCATTGAGCACTTCATTCCAAAGCTTTTTTTAGAGCAAAAAAGTGATTTTATATTAGGTGAAACAGCAGGTACTACTGGCAGACCAAAGGTAACTGCTTATCGCAAAGAGGAATTCAATGCGATCTTCGTTGACTGGTTTGCTTTTATTGCCGGAAAGCGTGACTTTCCTACTGGAGGAAATTGGATATGGATTGGGCCTAGCGGCCCACATATCATTGGTAAGGCGGTGGGGCCGGTCGCGAATAAAATGGGAAGCATGGATCCGTTTTCTATAGATTTTGATCCACGATGGGCAAAAAAGATGCAGCCTGAGTCAATCGGAAGTAAACGTTATCTTGAACACGTACTGGATCAGGCAATGGATATTATAGAGACACAGGAAATAGACGTCCTGTACACAACTCCTCCGGTTCTCGCGGTACTGGCATTGCGTATGAGTGATCAAAAACGAATGGCAATAAAAGGTGTACATTACGGTGGTATTTCAATAGGAAAAGAAGCATTGAAACGATTCAAAGAGGAAAATTTTCCGAATGCTGTTCACATATCAGGATATGGTAATACACTTTTTGGCCTATGTCTCGAAATAGAAGCGTCACCTGCCTACGATCTTGATTATTATCCGCTTGGTTCCAGGATGATAGTGCAGGTTGTTGAAATGGATAATGGTAATGTGCCGAGTAGTGAACGTTTGTCAAAGGTTGTTAACTATGAGGAAGAGGGTCAGGTAGTGTTTCATAGGTTGGATGAAAGTTTTTTTATTCCAAACATGTTTGAACGTGACAGGGCGGTTCGAATACCTCCGACTTCTACTGCGATAGAGTACGGAATTACTCAGGACGGAGTAAGGAACCCATCACTTTTAGAGAATAGTAAACAAGTGGTTAAAACGGGATTGTATTAAGATGTAAATAGGTGTCTAACGTGAACTAAAGTTTGAAGTGCCGAAGTTTTGGAAGCACTTTTAGCGTGTATTGTCTTATTAAAACAAATTGTGCCAAAGGCACAAACATTAACTTTAGCTCACTTCAGGATTTTGGCACTTTTAACTCATTCTGAAAGGTATTAATATGAAATTATCACAGACAAAAGTTGAATTACTTGCTCCAGCCGGTAAATGGGATGTATTAGTGGCCGTAATAGATGCGGGAGCTGATGCTGTATACATCGCGGGTAAGCGGTTTAATATGCGTATGCATCGTTCTGATTTCAATTTTACGGACGAACAGTTAGCACAGGCAGTTGAATACGCGCATGAGCGGAATGTAAAGATTTATGTGACAGTAAACAATCTGATCAGCGATGCTGAAATGAGCGGACTATATGATTACCTGAAATACCTTCAGGATATTAAAGTAGATGCAATAATAGTACATGATCTTGGTGCTATTAACCTTGTCAACGATATGAAACTCGATATACCGATGCATGCCAGTACAATGATGAATGTGCATAGTGTAGAGATGGCGACCGAATTGAAAGAGCTAGGGGTATCAAGGATCATTACTTCTCGTGATATTGCCCTTTATCAGGTTAAGGAGATAGGCGAAAAGGCTAATATTGAAACAGAATATTTTGTTCATGGCGATATGTGTGTCAGTCAGAGTGGGCAGTGTCATTCCAGTGGAGTGATATTTGGCAAAAGTGCGAATCGTGGCGAATGTATGAAACCATGTAGATGGAAGTATAGTATAGTAGAAAGCAAATCCGGAGAAGAGATTGGAGACTTGCCAGATGGCTATCTACTTGCCATGAAGGATATGTGCATGTTCCAACATATACCTGAATTGATTCAGGCTGGGGTAAGCTCATTTAAGATAGAGGGCCGAATGCGGCACGAAGATTTTCTCAGATCTATTATCAAATTATATCGTAAAGCTATTGATGATTATCTCCGTTCACCATTTACTTATTGGCACAAGATAGAAGATTTTGAAGAAATGTATAAAGATAGAGTTAGAGATTTTACTACCTCCCTGGCGTTTTCTCACGCAACATCAAGCGTCTTTGATTATACCGGCAATAAAGAGCCTCTGTTTCTAAGCCGTGGAGCAGTGGAAAAGAATCTGTCTCACGAAGACCTGAATGAAAATCCATTTGAGATAGATAATAGTATTCCAAAAAACAAAAAGTCACTTGCCGTAAAGGTTGCAACTATGAGTGCGGTAAAAAAAGCATTGAGTGCCGGTGCTGATTACGTGTATTTAGGGGCCGAGGTGTCACCAGTTAGAGGAGAAGGGTGGACGAAAGAGGATTTGCAGGATGCTGTTGATATGGCTCATGACATGGGCAGAAAGATTGCATATGGTACACCGCGTATATGCACTTCCCGTGAATTATCAGAAATTGAATGGCTCTTTGATATAGGGTCGAGAGTTGGGGTAGACGGTATACTTGTACATAATCTGGGAGCGATACATTGTGCAAAACAATTTGATCTGGACATGTTCGCTGACTTTTCATTTAATATCTTAAATACAGGTTCTATTGAAATGCTTGAAAAATTAGGAGTGAAAAGAGTAACTTCTTCTATTGAGTCGTCATTCAATGATCTTGAAAAACTTGCTATACTCTCTACCCTCCCGGTAGAGAGTATAGTTCATGGTTCTCTGCCCAGTATGTTACTGGAGCATTGTCTGCCGGCAATGCTGGTGACCAAGACAAATGCTAAAAGTGGATGCAGATTACCCTGTCGTTATATTAACTATGCACTTAAGGATGAAAAGGGAGAGGTCCGGACGATAGAAGTAGACCAGTATTGCAGGAATCATATAATGTTTGCTTCAGATTTGTGTGTACTGCCATATCTGAATTCATTTTTAATGACAAATGTCGATATGTTCAGGATTGAAGCGCAGTACTATGAAGACGACTTGGTGGAAACGGTAGTAAATCAATATCGAAAACGAATGGATCTGTTAATGGAAAATCCGAGCATTTTTTGCCCTTTGCCTGAGGCTGAGTGGAATAACCTGGTAGTGAAATCTCCAAAGGGATTGAGCTTGTGCGCATACTCACAGAACGTTACACAGTCAAGGAGCACTCTGGAAGTAATGAAAAAAGCGACACAGACTAGCTAAATCAAACTTAACGTGTCTAAAAGCATGTAGGGTGAATTAAGGCTGGAAACCGAACTCGCATATACACAGCATTAACGCACTTTGTGTGTATTACGGGAAATTATTAAAAATCTGAAAGGCGTTGATTATGACAATACAAAAAAAAGCGAGTACACTACTTATTCTTTTTCTGATAATTTCATTTCATGCTGTTCCTTCATATGCAGGGAGTGATAGGTTTGAACAGGCAAAGAAGTATCTTGATAAAGGAATTAATACATATAATGAACAACTGCTGCAAGATGCAAAAAAAATATTTATACAACTTAGTAAGGATAATCCTTCTGACTATGAATATGCTCATTATGTTGCGTCAGCATATCTCGGACTGTGTGACTTAAAAAACTTTGAAATTGAACAAAGTTCGGTAAAGAAAGTAAAGAAGGCTTTAAAAGCCAAAAGGGTTGCTATTGCAGAGGAGGGAATGCCATTCGCGGATAAATCTATTAAACTGAATGATAATTTTTCTGAATCGTACAGGGTAAGGGGTGCTCTTATTTCCAACAAGATATCAGGCATGATTTCAGGGATGAAGAATGGAAGTCTGGCAGAGGAGGATATAGACATCGCACTGCAGCTAGATAAAAACAATCCCATGGCACAAATTGAGAACGCAAGAATGTATATTAACAAACCAGGAATTCTGGGAGGTGATGTTAATAAAGGAATAGAGATCATCAGCAATGTTATAAAAGATAATCCCGAATTGGAAAAAGGGTACGTAAATTTAGGACTCGCATATATTGAGAACGTTGAAATACAAAATGCAATAAATATCTTCACGCGGTTACTGGAAATCAATCCATCTAATCCGGAAGCTATGTTCTTCCTTGATAAGCTCAAATTGGCAAAATAAAAGTATAACATTAAAAAAAGTACTCACGCAGAGCCGCAAAGATCGCAAAGGATAAAAGTATGATGACTGAAAAAGAAATTGGAAAAGTAGTAGTTGATACCTCAATTACAATTGACGAAACACTTGGTTCCGGTCTTTACGAAATTGTGTATGAAGTTGTTTTAACTCACGAATTAAAAAAAGCATGATTTTAATGTTAAAAGGCTGGTTTCTGTATCAAAAGAATATGATTGGATTAAATTCAATGAAGGATGGTATCATGCGGATCGTAAACGACCTGGAAGAATAAGGCCCTTTGCGTTCTCTGCGTCTTTGCGTGAGGAAAACTTTAAAAAAACAATAATGCAAAATAAAAAATCATATATCGGTCCGCAGGAAATAATACGAAAAAAGAATGAATTTATGATTCCCTGTGTCTACCATTTTTATCAGGATCCTGTGCAGATGGTAAGAGGGGAAGGGCAATATGTTTTCGATCATACGGGGAAAAAATATCTGGACTTTTATGCTGGTGTTTCTGTATTAAATGCAGGGCACTGCCATCCTGAGATTGTTGACAAGATATGTGAGCAGGTGAAGACGCTCCAACATACTACAACTATATATTTAACTCAACCAATAGTAGATCTAGCAGAGAGGCTTGCACAGGTAACTCCCCGGAATTTGCGGAAGAGCTTTTTTTGTGCAAGCGGATCTGAAGGTAATGAGGGAGCCTTATTGCTTTCTCAACTCTATACAGGCAAACATGAATTTCTTTCACTTTATAACGGTTTGCATGGAAGAACAAAATTGACTATGAGTGTGACGGGATTGAAGTTCTGGCGAACAGATACTAATCCTGTTGGAGGTATCAGCTTTGTGCCCAATGCATACTGTTACCGATGTGTTTTTAAACTTGAATACCCGGATTGTAATCTTGAATGTGCAAGACAAATAGAGAAGGTAATAGAAACATCAACATCAGGTGAGGTAGCCGCATTTATTGCAGAACCGATACAGGGTAATGGTGGTATTATTACTCCTCCTGACGACTATTTTAAAGTAGTGAAAGAGATATTGGATAAGTATGGAATATTGTTTATTACGGATGAAATACAGACGGGTTTCGGGAGAACCGGTAAGATGTTTGCCATTGAATATTCAGGTGTAGAGCCGGATATAATGACGTTTGCCAAAGCAATTTCTAATGGAACACCTGTTGGGGGCTTTATAACTTCCGACAAAATTGCGTCTTCTTATAAAAGGCCGGGAGCATCTACATTCGGAGGAAACCCAGTTACAAGCGTGTCTGCATTAGCTACACTTGACGTAATAAATAAATATAATCTGGTTGATAATGCAAAAACGATGGGTGAATATCTTAAAGAAAAATTGAAGGAACTGGAGGGGAAATATGCGTTAATAGGTGATGTCAGAGGAAGAGGATTGATGCTCGGTGCAGAGCTTGTTAATCAGGGTAAAGAACCTGCCGTACAGGAGACAGATGCGATCCTGGAATATATGAAGGATAAGGGTGTCCTTATAGGAAAGACAGGGAGCAATCGTAATGTTTTGGCTTTTCAGCCTCCCCTTATAATAGATGAAAATAATATTGACGAGTTAACTGATGTACTGGACGGTGCATTGAAATACGTGGAAGAACGTAAATAATAAAACTATGGGTTGGATTGAGGACCGTTTTCAGCTAAGAGAAATAATTGAAAAGAACTTAACCAAAAAAAGGATACCAAAGGGGATTAGCTGGTTTCGCTGTATGGGTGGCCTTGCGTTAATCGCATTTTTGTTACAAGTTGGTACGGGTATATTCTTAGTATTTTATTATGTGCCATCTACCAGTAACGCATTTAATAGTGTTCAGTACTTAAGGCATGCCGTTTCCTATGGATGGTTAATACAGAAGGTTCATGCCGTCGCCCCGTATTTTATGGTGGTTGCACTATTAGTACACATGATTAGAATATTGTTTAAGGGGCTTTATCAAAAACCGAGAGAACTTCACTGGGTGTCAGGCGCATCGTTACTGGTTCTTACGTTGATTATCTGTTATACCGGTACATGTCTTCCTGCTAACAACTTGACTTATTGGGGTGTAAGTTCTGTTGGTAGTGAAGTTGGAATGCCAACTATGGTGACTGATCATGCTGTGGGGGATTACCAGAATGAAGAGTCGATATCCAGTCACGGTTTTATGTCGTTCTACGCGTTGCATGTCATATGTATCCCGTTAATGATGTGCATTATCATGGGATTCCACTTTCTGATGATACGCAGAACTGGTGTTTCAGAACCATTGTAAGAAAATGTAGTGACCCCGCATAGTTCTAAAATTAGAATAATCTTATTCTACGTTTAACGGCAAAGATCCGTGTCCTGTTTAATTGACCATGGCAGACTACAGCAAAGGAAGAAGTGAAGAGGAACTTGAACCGTTCTTTCCAAATGAGATACTCAGGCATACTCTTGTTACGTTTTTCTTTATAAGTGCTATCATGCTAGGGGTATTGTTTTTTCCGGAATCATTCCAGAAATCAACGGATGAATTTGCCTCGTTTCAAACCAAACCTATGTGGTTTTTACTCCCCTTTTTTCACATTTCAACTTTAATTAATAATAAAGTTTGGTACGTTATTATTCTCACAATATATACAATAATGTTTGTTGCCGTACCGTTTTTAGACAGAAACGCTGAAAGAAGTTTATTGAAGAAACCGGTATTTCTTTCCATAGTCACTATTAATCTACTGATGATCTTCGCACTAGGTATAACTAAATACCTTCAATAGCAATGATACACAAACATCACGGTACAATGTCTTTTCAGCGTATATCAGGTTTGCTGATTGTGATTGTCTTTATGGCGACCTCATCAGGTTGTGGCTTGTTCCAAAAGATGTTGACCTCCATGAACATACATCCTGAACTTGCTGAAAGAGGTGAAAAGTTTCCTGGCTCACAAAAATGTGGACATTGCCATATCGACATCTATAAGGAGTGGACAGGATCAACACACTCAAAGAGTTACATTAACGAAGAGTTCAGGGTCGCTACCAATAATTACGAATACGATTTTTGTATTAGATGTCACGCGCCGGAAACGGTGTTTACGTCGTTAGAAAATGATACTGGTGATAATATAGAAAATTCAGTTACGCCATCAACGAATAATGAAATAGTGGCAAGGGACTATAACCTGAAAGACGGTGTCGACTGCCAGGGTTGTCACCTTACTGTGGACTGTGAATTTTCCGGTCCGCATTATGGAATCTCCCCGCATCCTTTAAAGAAGAACGAAGAGTTCTATAAAACGAGTAAACTTTGCGGTATATGCCATGTTGATACATTTGAGGAGTATTTAACGTATGCCGGTAATGGCAATGATGAAACATGTCAGGATTGTCATATGCCTGCCGTCAGGCGGAAGTTGATACAGGATGAACCGTGGCAGAAATTACACAAAAAGAAGGATGGAAAGGCACACACTTTCTCCGTTTCAAGTGCCATGAAAAAAAAGAAAGATTTCATAGATCTGAAATTTACTGAAATAAACAAAAATAATAATCAAATTACAGGTAGTGTTGAGATTACTAATACTAAGGTTAATCACTCCATTCCAACCGGGAAATATGGATATAGAGAAGTTCTTTTATTGATCAACCTTAAGGATAACCTTGGGAGAATAATCAAATCTAAACAAGAGAGTATGTTTGTGGAACTGAATACCCAATTGAAACCGGGAGAAAAGAAGATATATAATTTCGTGTTCGATCTGAATGGTAAAGATAATTGGGTGAATGAATTAGAAGCTATTATTTTAAGAACGAACTTTAATAGAACAGATAAAACACAGTTTGCAAAGGTGGAATTGCAATTAGGCTTGCAACAGTAGGGGGATATTGCCATATGCCATTACATAGCACGCAATAGTTCAGAAGTAGTGGAAGCCTTTAGACTTCTAAATAAACAAGCTTACAGTTGCAGGGGAGCGGTCTATTCCAAACATGTTATCGAGTAAAAAACCCTGGAAGGGTTTGATGATGAAGCCTGGGGTTTCAACCCCAGGAAAATGAACCCGATAAGTCCACCCTGAAGGGGTGCTATCATTGATGGAAAGAATGGGTGGCATGGACAAACTTGTTTGTCCATGCCTCCTTTAATAAATATTTAAATTCTATGCTGGAAAATATTATAAAAGATATGAAGGCCGTTAAAATATTGTCCATAGTGACAATCCTGTCCGTAATATGTTGTATCACGTTGGTTGTGATAACTGCACATAAACCGGTCTCTCCTGAATTCTGTGCAAGGTGTCACAGTATGGAACCATCATATAATACCTGGGAGAAAACAATATCCTGTAATACCGGATGTCTGAGTTGTCATACTCATGATAATAGTGGCAGGACATTGTCGGTCGAAATTGAGGATAGTAACTGTACGAGTACATCATGCCATCCTGTTGAAAAGCTTACGTCTAAAGTATCAAATTACAAGAATGTGTTTTCTTTTAATCACAAAACACACATGAAAGAATACCCCACCAATCTCAAATTAAGATGTACAGGATGTCATTCGTACCTGGGCAGGGATGTACAGGAAGATGGAAAGGCCAGGCATTTTGGCATAGATGAAAATACGTGTTATGTCTGTCACTTTATAGAGAGCGAAACTCCTCTGCTTACAGCCAAAGACAAGATTAAGGTTGATGAATGCTCACTGTGCCATAAGAATGTAGCGGTTAAGGTTGTGATATATGAGAAGGAGTTTGATCATCTGGGATTTGAAAAGAAACGGAATGTAAAATGTACAAACTGTCATTTAGATACTGTGCATAGAGGTGGGGATATAGAAGAGAAGAATTGCTACCATTGCCACACAAAGATTTCGAGAGAATACCAGGGAGCAGAGAGAATGCACAGCGATCATGTGGAAAAACATAAGGTCCCATGCTCTCCGTGTCATAATGAAATCCTGCATAAGTGGGGCGATGAATACATTGCCAATATCCTGCCGAGGAGGAATGATGGCTCCGCATCTGTTGCTAGTAAAACAAGACAAGGCGTTGTTTCTATTAACACGAAAGAACAGGAGTCAGTTTTCGAAAAAGTGCCTTATTTAATTCAAAGAGAATTATATGCAGGAAAAGGCGGCATCGGGATTGAGGAAAGTCCGGATCCAATGTATCTCGCCACAGTCAACTGCGCCGCATGCCATAAAAACAGAGACATGAGTGTTCACCCAATGACTTGCAACATCTGCCATGAAAAGGGATTTCATAAGACAATGGCTGAACAGAAGGAATATATTACTGGACTTTTAGGCTCATTATCAGAATTGCTTAAAAAGCCTCCAAATAAAGGTGTATCAAGCTCGATGATTAATGAGGCACGTTATAATTATGACTTGATTATAAGCGACGGAAGCTTCGGCGTGCATAATATTAAATACGTAAAGGATTTGATTAATTACAGTATACAAAGCTTGCAATAATTAAACGTAGGTCGGGTCTCTTACCCGACATATTTGCTTATGTAGTGTCCGTATCTTTATTTGTATCCTATGCCCCGAAGGGGTAGAAGCATATAACCGTGGGTGAAGCCCACGGACTTAGAAATATTAAGACGTTTTAGCCCAGAAAGGGCGAAAGAGCGTTTAGAACAGAGATTCTCATGAGTAAAATCATTCTATATATCAGTTTAGTCGGAACTATCATTTTCTTATCGTTTTTTCTTGAAGACAGTATAGTTTTTGCAAAAGAAACACTAAGCAATACTGAGCATATCCAGGAAATAAAAAAGGTGGATTCATGCACGGTGAGATGTCACGTCAATTATATGGCATACGAAAACGAATTTGAAGTAACTCAAAGAGCAGAGGTCTTCAGGCACAAGACACATTCATTTGAACAGAACCTGAGTTGTACATTCTGTCATGACAATAGTGAGGTTAATACTGAGGGGCATGGTAAATTAACAATAAAAAGAGAAAACTGCCTTAAATGTCATCATGTTGAATTGAAGGAATCTGAGTGCAAAAGATGTCATCATGATATTGATGAGAATTCCATGAAATATAAAGAGGAAAAATTCATACATGGCTTTACTGTGGAAAGTGATGTTGACTGCGGGCTATGTCATGTTAAAGACTCAAATGCTTCATTAAAAGATGAAGAGATCAATTGCGTTAAATGCCACCATACAACTCCAGATCTTGATTGTGCAAAGTGCCATGAAAATGATCTGGATAAGTATCATGATACAGTCCCGGAGAAAGTAGACAGGCTTTCATGGAGTGTGTCATTCAGGCATTCCCAGCATCCGGAAAATAACCTGTCATGTAAGGACTGCCACTCGATAAACCATGAAAATGATGCAGGTATGGTGGAGTACAATATCAATTGCAGTAAATGCCACCACGTATCTGATGATGGGGCAGAGTGTGTTGAATGTCACAAGGAGCCATTAGCATATTTGAGAGGAGAGACAGGGTTGAAAGAGATTGCACCTGCTCCGGATATGATGTCTAGGGCTGTTAAATGTAACGACTGTCATAAATATAATGAAGAGATTCTGGAATTTAAAGGAGTTGAGGAGTACTGTATAGAGTGTCACAATGGAGATTATGGGAAATTGTACAACGCATGGACAAAATCTATTAAAGATAGACTGGAAGAGTTCAACCTTCGTGTGCAGCTGCTGGTTGGCGAAGATGTAAGAAAGATTGATGTAGATCCGGACAGGCAGGAGAAAGCGGTGGGGCGGGTGGATATGGATATATTTTTAGAGAAGTCAGGTTTTG
>Ga0209658_1001942_pt1 | contig 11771 bp, 9 predicted proteins | sample SaaInlV_150m_DNA_6_FD_184656 | JGI IMG/M metagenome (GOLD analysis project Ga0209658, IMG submission 184656) | Marine microbial communities from expanding oxygen minimum zones in the Saanich Inlet - SI037_S4LV_150m_DNA (SPAdes) (version 2) | ecosystem: Environmental > Aquatic > Marine >...
TACCTACACACCACGACCACATTGACCTTCACCTTCACCTTGACCTTGACCTTGACGATATTTAAACCTTTATTACATTCAATCCACTCAACAACGACAACGACGACTCATGGGTTATTACCTTTTTACAAAATGTTCAAGAATAAAAAAGAAAATATATAATATGAAATTGTATAATTGTATATTTTTTATTGTTTTATAGGAATAAAGTAAGAAAGTAACCAAATGCCAATGAAAGACCACATAACAATAATACTATTCCCGCCTTGATAAATTACCCATCTTAATCCAAAACAGTGTGGTGCAGGAACCAAGAATGGCGACATAATTAATCCAGTTAAAGTAGCAGGAACACACCAATGAATATATAGATGAGATGCAACGTAATGTAAAATAATCCACATCAAATAAATCCCAAAATTCACTATAGCAAAATTAAATATTTTTTGTATATTTTCCATAGTGATTAAATCTAATTTATCAAAATAAAAATTAGTAATAAAGTCCATAATTTATATTATTATATATTTATTATAAAAATATAAATCAATTTTTTACACTATATTAAAATAAATGCTGTAAATCGCTATTCTTATTTATACAAACAATATTACAATAATTATAATGATCAGGGATAAATCCATCCTCTTGTATATATTCAACCGTTTCTGGATATTGAAGAGATGAATGTGTTCCATTTCTATGCACAGGATTGGTATTTAGTTGCTTCCCCTTTAAATCTTGGATTTGAATAGAACCATTTTTATGTAAATATGAGAATTTATGAAAACCTTTACCAGCCAAATATGTTATAATATCATTTAATTTAAATCCATCATTATCTAATGATGTACCACCATATTCAAATTGTATTATTTGAACATCTTTAATAGAATCTGCAAATCCTTTTATTACTTCAAAATCATATCCTTCTGTATCTATTTTCAAAAAATCTATTCTTTCTATATTTTTTTCTTTTATATAATCACATCCTTTCCGTATTTCAAGTGAAATTTTATTATTAAACGATGCTTTTGGAAGACTTTCTTTTCTTGGTTGAAATGATTGAACTGACGGATAATAATATTTTATTTCATTTTCATTACCTAGTCCAAATATATTAAACATTGCTAATTTATTATTATTTGGTTGTTTAGACAATAATGTTACAAATTTTTCAACAGGATCAAAATAATGTATTTCTCCAGTAAAATTAGAAAATACTGTATCATTTCTACACCCAACATCAAATATTCTTGTAATCGAATCTTTTATTTTAAGATAAAAATTTTTTTCACCATTTGTTGTAGAATTATCATTATTAAACATTCTTTTATATGTTCTATAATAATTTATTTAAATACATTTTTATATAAATCAGTTTTCAGATTAGTTAACGGTTTTGCATAGAAAGTGTTCTTACAAAAATATTAATAATGTCTAATATGAATTTCATACTTGATTCAGGATAATTGGCATATTTTCTACATTGTTCAGCTTCTTCAAACATGAGTTGTGTATCATAAGAGATAAACAATGAAAATAAAGTAATAACAAAATAGCCAATATAACGATGAATATGAGTAGGATATTTCTGTTTAATAAAAATCAAATATAACTCAATTAAGATAATCATAATAAGTGCCACTAATAATCCTGGAAACATAAAGTGCATTGTTTTTTGAAAAAATGTAGGAAACAAATAAACAAGGGCAGACATGATAATAAATATAGCAAATGTAAAAAACAAAGCCATATAAATCATAGAATCACTACTAATAGATGTAATAGGTATAATCATAAAGGATAAAGCTGTTAAAAATACAAACCATACGATATGATTGATAGCTATACCACTCTGTGTTTTTGGTTTATTCATAGTAATATATAGGATTGCTGCAATACTAACCAAGAATGGTATAAATACATGATGACTGTATGAGCTAAATTTATTGATATTAAAATAGATGTAACACATACTTAATGCTAAATATAAATACGTATTGGTGACGTAATTTTCACAAGTAGGGAATCCATTCTTAAACGCATAGATGTTAATTGCATACATAATTAATAAAAAAAAGATAATGATTGAATAATGAATTTTGTTAGATTCAAGCATATTATAATATAAAAATAGAAAATGTTATAAAAAAAGTGTTTAGTTATAAATTATAAGGAAAAGGGTTATCTATTTAAAAGTAGCGTACTGACGTTCTTCTAAGTGGTTTATCCGCCAACATTTGCATTGGTATGTTTTACTGTGTTCTCGTAATAGATTGTTAGAGTAGTCGGTAAGAGTTTGAAATTCTTCATACAGAGTGTATATATGTTCAGCGACTTCGCGGCATGTCTTAGCATTAAATATTTTTACTTTTCTGTCAATTGCATTATTTATTGGTGATAATGCATCTATCATACGGAAAACGATATCAGTTATACCCTGGTGTTGGAGTTGAATAACGTTAAATATATCCTGTTTTTTAGAAATGGCCTTGTTATTTTTATGAATGATAGAAGCGAATTTTTTGTCATTATATTTTTTGGTAATAAATTGTATTCTGGCGTCTTGATTCACATCCTCATTGGTTTGCCGAAATCGTGGGGCAACAACCTCATTTAAGTGTATTGTGTTGCGTATAATTCTAAGAAGACGATCTCCAATGGATGTAGCCTTATCTCTGGCGTCCTTCAACGCCTTCTCTTTCTTTGCAATCTCTTCATCGGTTATCTCAACAGATGGGTATTGTTTTGATTTGAATGCAAATTTAATTAGGTTAAAAGCAATATAAAGACGTTGATGAACGTTAGGGTCACCAATATCGCGTCCACATTCAAAATCACCTACATTACGAGGAGCTCTTCCTCCACCATTTTGGCGTTGCCATTCATAATAGTGTGGATTGTGGATACGATTTTCAATAGTTCCTCTCCTCCAACTAAAACCAGTATGGCATTGAGTGCACCACATTTGGTCACACCCCTCAATCTTATGGATAGGAGTAGAGCATTTTGGGCAAGGTTTCGTGTCCTTATCAAGCAACTTAGCAGTAGCTAAAGTATCGGGGTCACACGTATGTTCTGTATCACGTGTATCTCCTTTGATAACATGACATTCAGGACAAGCCCATTTATCACAAAGTCCACACTTCCATTGAGTGCTTAGAAACCCGCGGCATTCGGGGTCGGGGCATTTGCGTCCATTAGAAACGCTTTTTTCAGCGACAATTCCTCCATTTCTAACTTGACGGTCAAGTTGGTTTTTTAGGTCAGTTAATGTATCAATTTGTTGTTGTATTTGTGATATTTCAGTCTTAACCGCTTCTTTAGCTTTTATGTCGGCGACAATTCCCATAGTATTGGGAAACAATGCCTTTTCTTTATCAACCGCAACTTTGGCGTTCATATTTTTCCAATCTTTACTAACCCACGTTTTGGGAAATGTATTGACCACAAATTTGCGTGTCCATTCTTTGTTGCAATCATTGTTCATACAAGTAGATGTTTCTTGGTCAAGAACATAGCGTTGACAACAAGTAGAACATGCTGTAAAATCACAAAACTCACAGGTAACAGGTTTGAGTTTGTTTGTATTAAACTCTTCGGCACAAATAAGGCAACTTTGTTCCATTTTGAATAGGTTTGTTGTTGTAATATGCATATAACAAATAGAGTATGCCAAAAGCAATTTTCCACGGGTTTGATGAACCATAAGAACAATCGGTTGCATTTGTATGTTTAATAAAAACAATCTAAAATTAAAATACTTTATATTATATAATATAATGGGGTTTACGGATAAAATGTGTTACGATGTAGCAAGAAACATAATAGAGGATATGTTTATAGTAAAATATATCCCAACAATAGTAGAAAGAAACTCATGGTATGTGAATTTGAATAATTTTCTATTGAAACAATGTACATCCATTGAAAATATAGAAGAAGATACGAAACAATTTACCGTAAAAGAAGAACGTGCAATTATAAGTGACGCAATGCAAATATTATTGGAAAATTTGGGTATTGATGAAGATGAGTGGGAAGACCATGAAAACGATATAGATTGGGATAGATTTGATAGTATAATAGGTGATTATATTTGTCAATACAAACAAAAAATGTATGGAGTAGATGGAAAAGAATTACAAATTTAATGAGAATGATTGGATAAGTATTGTTGATATAATTGAACCAATTCAGCTCGTCCCATAGAGTTTTGTCTTGCCGTGTTGAGACTATTAGAATAATCAAGTGTTTGAAACCGTGAAATAAGGACCTCTGTATTAATATTAGATGAAAACCAATGCCAACTTTTAGGTCTAAGTTCTTCTAATCCAGTTTGTATAATTTCTCCAATTTTTCCACCATATGCTCTCATTGCAAAGTCAGGATTGTTTGGAGGTGTAGGTTGTCCATTATCATCAAGAGGTCCAAATGGTAAAAATGTCCAATCAACGTGTTTGGTAGGTAATTCTATAAATGGACGTTGTTCAGTACGTCTTTCCCATATTTGGAAACAACATTTTACCGCCATCGGTGGAGAAAAGCAACATGGTTTATTTGGTATTTCATTATCGTGTACCAAATGAAACGATTTATCAAGTTTGTTTTGAACACTAATTTTTCTAAAAGTTCTTGGAATAATGAATGCAATAATGTCTGCCGATTGAGCAGCATGATTAAAGAATTTGATAGCTAATGAAGAATTTTTACCGAATGGAGGATTACCAATAACAGCTATATGTGTTTTACCAGCTGGAGGATAATAATGAAAGAAATCTTGTTGAATAATAGCAGGATGTTGAGGAGCAATGTCAATCCCGACTTTACTTGTATGTACAATTTGATTTAAGAAACTGCCGTTACCAGCACTGGGTTCAACAATTAAATCAAAATCTGTAATATTATATAATTCATTCATTTTGTCTATACATTGTTTGGCACAAATCGGTATTGTATAAAACTGGTCTAACCCCGTTTCACGAACAATATTTACATCAGTATGTACAATACTATTTTGTAATGGTTCACTATTCATATATTAATAGTTTCGTTAGTCTATTAATATATATAATATTAATTTTAAATCAATTTTATAAACCAATTTTACAAGTATTTTGTAAAAAATTGAGAAAAATCAACAATCTATATAATAACTAATTTGATAAAACGTATATTATGATAACACCAGAAGAGAAAACCAACGATTTCTTGACGGAATTAGAAGAAGCAAATAAGAAATTAGAAGAAGAAAAAATAAAAAATGAATACTTATCCGCTCAAATAAACGTTCATACGAATAGCCACAATATAGGTGAAAAGGATGAAGTATTAACAATTATAAGATTATTCTATTATAATAAATCAAAACAATATGATAAACTAATTGAAATATTCGGCGATGAAGCATGTGAAGGTCTATCTATTATAGACGAAACAGAAAATGTAATAACCGATATAAATAAAATTAACAAGGCGAAGGGTTGTTTAAAGGCTGATGTTATTATAAAAATGAAAAAAACAAACGAAACATATAGATTATCTATAAAATCAAAAAACGGTGCAAATCCAGCAATACTTAATCATACCCCCAGAAGTGCAAAAATATTTAATACAGGATGTTTAAATAAGTGTATGAAATCAATCGATATATTAATGCAAGAATATATTGATAAACGAACCCAAAAAATGATTGGTGAAGATATACAATTAAATACATTAGAAAGTATGAAGGATAGTACAATTTTGGCTGATGTAAAAGAATTATTATCATATTTTGTATTTGATGGAACAGGTAAAGGTGATAGTAGCTGTAAAGCAAATTCAATATTATATTATGAAAAAAACAATATTAGTTTTATCAAGTGTTGTGAGGTAGAAGAAAAAATAAAATACATAGAATCTATATTAAATAGTTGTATTATATCCTTGAGAGACAAAGGTATGCCCAAAACAATCACTGATAATTGTAATCCTTGGGTATTTAAAGATTGTCAAGAGAATGATAACATTAAGTATAAAGGAAGTTTACATATTAGAATGAAATGATGTATGTTTTATAAGTTGTTTGCCGATTATTTCAGTAAATATAGTAGGAATTGTATTTCCTAACAACTTCCATTTTTCATTGTTATTTCCAATTAGATTATAATTATGGAATCCTTGTAGTTTTAATCCATCATCAAGTGTAAGTCTATATTCTTTATCATCAACCCAATACCCGTCCCAATTATGTCTGTCATCTATAGGAGAATGTTTACCACCGCATCTTAATGTATAAGCAATATCTTTCTTAAAATTTTGTCCAAGATACTCGGTAAGTGTAGTGTTTTTCTTATACTCATTTAAATTAAAGAATTTATCCAAATTATGAACATCTATATTTTTAAATCCAATTATAAATAATCTTTTTCTCATTTGTGGTATTCCATAATCACTGCATTTTAGAACATTGTGTAATACAGTATATCCTTCATTTTCTAATTCAGTTTTAATGGTTGCAAAACTATTTCCATTATCGTGATTTAATAAGGCTTGAACATTTTCTAATATTACAACTTTTGGAATATTCTGTTTAACAAATCGCATTACTTGTGAAAACATAGTACCTCTACTATCTTCAAACCCTTTATGATGACCTGCTTGTGAAAAAGGTTGACAAGGAAATCCCGCACATAGAATATCATAATCTTCTATTTTGGATGGGTCAATTTCACATATATCATCTAACACGTCCATACCATAATTTTGTTTATACGTATTCTTTGCAGATTCACAAATATCTGATGCCATGACACATTTAAATCCTAATTTTTCAAATGAATAATGAAAAGAACCAATACCACAAAACAAATCTATAAATTTTACTTGTTGTATTTGTTGTTCATTTTTATTCGTGGGTTTAAACTCATTTATAATGTTAAATTTAACCATATTGGATAGTTGTTTATTATATATATAAATTTGATTTTAAATCAATTTTATCATCTGTATTTTTGTTACTATGGGTTGACCCCATTAAAATGCATTTTAAACTGAATGTCCCATTGTTCCAAGAGTTCCAAAGAAATATCAGGAAGAAGCGGGTGTGCTTCCCAAAAATATCGGCAAAATGCCCAACAAAAATCAAATGATTCACAATAAAGGGATTTATAATTTTTTGTCAAGAAATTTTGAATATTTACAGGTAGGTTATGTAAAGCGGAAGCAGGTAATACATAGGACAATTGAACATAGGGAGAAAAAGGTTGTTGTGGATAATTAGAGGAAGTAGTTTTATCATGAATAAATTCCGTATTAAAATGAGGTATATATTTCCGTAGGTCAGCAAATAGAGGTGGGTAATGATAATTGTATTTCCATTTCCAATGCGGGCAACCATTAGAATAATATTTAAAAACCCATTCAAGTCCCTCCATATAATTAGTACAAATGTCACGTATATTGGCAGATGATTGTGGTCCACCGAATAGCGTTTTATAATATCGTTCATTCCAATTAGTATCACTTGGACATATATACAATTCATCACCGCGATAAACAACCGGAATATTTTGTAAACATTCGTCTGGCGTAAGATTAGATTGTGTATGTTTTTTCTTAAAATCCCGTTTAGAGCGTGTGCTATACTCAATCGTTAACAATTCGTGTTCTTTTTTAGCAATTTCATTGATTAATTTATTAACAAATTTCCATTGAATAACATTTTGTTTGTCAATAATGAATGCATCAGGACGGTTACCAATATGATTACGATAAACATCTAATATGACTTGAATACCATGAGTACGTATATTCATAGCAGGAAAATGTGGTAAGAAATCATTACCCAAAAAGAAGCATAAAAAGATATAATCATAAATACGTTGTTGTGTAGAATACATGCAACCCATCTCGGATAATATAGATGAAGATAAAGCTTTCATATCTAAAAAATAAGGCATATTTTTAGAAGTAGATTCATCAATTGGGAAATAATGCTTTAAAAATTCAGGTGCTTCCCTGAAAATATAAATATTATTACAATGTTGTAAGTTGAAGATAGATAACATAATAAGGTCAGAATCCAATCCATACAATGCAATATTTTGATTAAGACAATGTTGTTTACGTAAAAAATCAAAGAGTTTATGTTCACCTTCTCCTGGTGAATTAGAACCAGAAACAATGATATTGGAAACATTATATTTGTGTTCCATATTTTCAAAGGCGTGTTGTACCCGTTTAGATAAGTTCGTCATAAAGGTAGTCCCTGGAGTAATAACAGACGTATCCCATTGAGAATCCTGTGATTGAGATAGCAAAGTTTTTGTAAGAGCGGTTCTATTACGTCGTGTTCGTTGTTGTTCCATTTTAGCGAATGGAGCAACCCCGTCAAATGCAATAAAAACGTTGTTGGTAGGTTTAATAATAGATAAATGATTATGTATAGATTTAATAACGCTATCAATAATAAGTGTTTCATAGGAAGTTTGGTCATTATGGTCATATGGTATAGTATGAACAGCATCATATATTATAGAGTTGCAATCCATAAATAAAGAGCCAAATTGTGTGCATGATAAATCTTTAAAACTTCGTATAATATTAGAATAAGTTCTAATAATATGTGAGAAATAACTTGGAATTCCCATAATAAGTATACTACATATGTACGAGGTAAAAGTTTATATGGTTTACGTAATGTAATAAAATACCAAGAAATAATGCTGAAAAAAACCCATATTCTATTGTCATTATATATAATGAGCAGCTTTAAAAAAGTAAATAGTTTTAATGTTTTAAAAATGGATATGACTGACGTGTCTGCTGCACAAAGTGTGATACAATTTGTAACAACAAAGATAGGTTACATACGAGAGATAATCCAAAATACAATAATATCAATAAAAAGCAATCATTTATTGGAGATATTTAGTGAAAACGACACAAAATTATCCATACAAGTATTAACTGAAATATTTGAAAAAAATGAAAAATTATCCAAAGACGTGCAGAAAACCCCAATACTAATGACAACAGATGAAATGATGAGTGAGTTACAGGAAGTAATAGATAAATTATCTGTAATTGTGTGTGGTTTTGGTACAACAAATATATTAGATTTGTTATTTATTAGTTTTGGTACAAAATTTAAAAATACTACTCCATCCCGTGAAATAATAAAGGCAAAATATGATTTAATAATGAAACATGTTCGTCCAACTGGATATAAATTAATTCATTGGAAACCAGACTATAATTATAATAATACTGATACAATAATATGTGATGATAAACGTAGTGAGAATATAATAGATCCAACAGAAGCATTATCATATGAGTGTTTTGATATAGATTACGAACCAAAAACATTATTTCAGTTAACAAATAGTATTCGTATAATAATTCAGCATGTTCGTGGAAAGAAAACGTTAATTATAAATGGAATATTGGACGATATCCATTTGGAATGTATAAGTAACAGGTATATAGAACATCGGTTGATAACATTAACCGAAGGAATAGAAGAAACTACTGGTAAAAATAAAGAAATCTTACGAAATATAATAGATAATTTGACATTAAAAGACTTGTTAGTATATGGAAATGCAGATATAATAAAAAGTGTGATAAATACAAATGCAGCGGTTACAAAATTAACAAATACGAATATGGATAAGGCGACGCAAGAGTTTTTAGAAATGGATATATATGAGCAGCGAAACATGTTATTGCATTTATTGTATAATGGCGTCGATATGGATGTAGAATATATGTGTTATTTATTGTACGATTTATTAAACAGTGTATCAGGATATGATACAAATTACCAAGAAATGATATATAATAGTTTCCCATGGAAAATCAAGTGTCAAATGAAAGATATTGTGAAATATAATATAAATCGTACGCAAGAGGTATTAAATAAATATGATGGTAAAAAATTGTCATTAGAGCAACAAATATGTCTATTAAAAACGACTGATTCTGTCAAAGAGAAGGCAATCGCAAAGTTGAAGGAATTGAAGGGTCGTCCAGATGAGTTTGGTATAAAAATTAAGCAATATTTGGAAGGATTAGTTCGGATCCCATTTGGTATATACAAGAAGGAGCCAGTATTATCTGTATTAAACGAATTAAATGCTGACTTTAAAAAAATACAAGAAAGTGTAGACGATAACCGCACGGTTTCTCCCAAAAAAAATTATACTTTGTTAGAAATAACGAATCTATTATCAAATATGAAAACAACAACAAAAACACACATAATTGACCATATAATAAAAAAAACTGCGACATTAAATGTACAGGTTCTCAATGTCTTTATAAAAATGTTGTATTCAGATAGTAAAAAACAAAAGGAACTATTAAAACAGACTAAGGCATATAAGGTATCTACATTAACAGAATTGTATCACGACGAAAACAGTATGTTAGATAGTATAATAACAAAAATAATAGGGGAACTGAGTGTATATAATGAAAAGGATGTATTATATCAACAATGGAATAGTATGTGTAAAATAAAAGAAGATATAAAAAAATTCCATATAGATAGCAAGGCAGTAGAAAATGCCTTAGAAAAATCCATATATAGTCATAATCATGCAAAAAAACAAATAATGAAGATAATAGGTCAATGGATGAATGGAAAACAGTCTGGATATTGTTTTGGGTTTGAAGGTTCTCCAGGCATAGGCAAATGTTTCAAAAAAGACACACCAATTATGTTATCATGTGGAAAAATAAAAATGGTTCAAGATATTACAATAGAAGATAAATTAATGGGTGATGACAGTACCCCAAGAAATGTGTTAGCATTGGGTGGTGGACGCGAGAAGATGTATCGTATTGAACAGGTAAAGGGCGATGATTATGTAGTGAATGAAAGTCATATACTTAGTCTTAAAATGACAAAACCTCGAACAAAGGGAGGGAGATACCAAACTATAATTGGTAAGCGATATTATAAAAATGATATAGTTGATATATGTATTAAAGATTATTTATCATTGCCCAAATACTTGAAAGATTGTTTAAAAGGTTACAAAGTTGGATTATATTTTAGCGAACAAGATGTTAGTTTGGAAGCATATGCACTTGGTTATTGGCTGGGGGATGGAGATAAAACAGCATTTAGGCTAACTACAATAGAGCAGGAAGTAATTGATTATTTTACAGAATACGCGAGTAAATATGGTCTACAATTAACTAAGAATGACATATCATATCATATTACAACGGGTAAAATGGGTGGTCGTAGTTACAACCGAAATCCACTATTGAACATGTTAAAACAATATAATCTTATACGTAACAAACACATACCAGAAGAATATAAAATAAATTCAAGAGAGAAGCGATTAGAATTATTAGCTGGATTAATTGACAGTGATGGTTATTATAGTCCAATAACGAATGCCCTTGAAATAACACAAAAGAATAAGACATTAGCAGATGACATATTATTTTTAGTTCGTTCTCTTGGAATGCGTGGAATGATGAAGGAATGTGAGAAATATTGTGTGTACAAAGGTGAAAAGAGATATGGGATATATCATAGAATAATAATAACGGGTAGTGGACTGGATGAAATCCCAGTAAAATGTCCACGAAAAAAGGCGAGAGGACATAAACAAATAAAGAATTGTTTAAATACCGGAATAAATGTAATACCATTGGAAGAAGACGATTATTATGGGTTTCAGATAGACGGGAACGCCAGATTTGTATTAGGTGATTTAACGGTTACTCATAATACATCCATCGCTAAGAAAGGATTAACA
>Ga0209658_1001986_pt1 | contig 11555 bp, 8 predicted proteins | sample SaaInlV_150m_DNA_6_FD_184656 | JGI IMG/M metagenome (GOLD analysis project Ga0209658, IMG submission 184656) | Marine microbial communities from expanding oxygen minimum zones in the Saanich Inlet - SI037_S4LV_150m_DNA (SPAdes) (version 2) | ecosystem: Environmental > Aquatic > Marine >...
TGATGCTCCTCCGCCACCACCACAAGAAAGCGACGATGATGTTGATGAAGACGACGATGATGATGATGACGATGTTGATGAAGACGACGATGATGATGTTGATAAATCCAACTTTACAGGTAATGCTTTACCTCAAACATCGTCAGTACAGCAACATGTTCCAAATGAAATAATTGACGGGAGTGATTTAGATGATGACAGTGACAATGATGAAAATTATTTACAAAAATTCGATGAATCATTACAACAAACTATTATTGCAGACCATCATCCAGAAATGAAATCTCATAATTATGATGAAATAATTAATATGGCTACAGTAACACGTAATGAATATGGTGCAATTATTGACCCACTTCACCGTTCGGTTCCATTTATTACTCGATATGAGAAAGCAAAGCTTATTGGGGAAAGAGCTGCACAATTGGGTGCAGGTGCATCCCCCTTTGTAGAAGTAGATGAAAATATGATTGACGATTATATGATTTCTTTGAAAGAATTTGAAGAGAAAAAAATACCATTTATTATCAAGCGCCCCATGCCAAATGGAGGTTGTGAATATTGGAGATTAGAAGACCTGGAAATACTTGTATAAATAACAACTTTGCAAATTATAGTATAGTTTTGAATATTTTTTATGATTTCCAATTTTTTCCACAATCCAAACAGGTAATGAAAATTGTTGCAGGTTCATCTGCACTTCGGGTTTGTAATTCATAATAAGTACATCTCTTTGATTTACATTTACGACATGTAAACATATCAGTTGATGCCTGTATTTTAGTCTCATATTTATTTGTATCACGTTTGATTTTCGCGTCAATCAATACCTTCCAATGGGATTGATTCATTTCCTGATGTGTCATAAATGCCAATGTTTGTGGAGTGATTTCGCCGCACTTTACCTGCTCTAATAATTCGTTATTTTTAAGGTTGATATAAATGCTACGTAATCGGTCCAAATACAATTGCACAAAATTTGGATTATCCCATTTTTTTATTATTCTTTTGCTACTTCCTTCTTTGATTGCATAATTGAAGACTCCCTTTTCCAAATTCATACTAATACCAGCATCTCCAACTATGTTCTGCAGTTTCCCGCAAATATTCGTCCGGAATTGTTGTGCATTTTCAATAGTGTGCATTGTAATCTGTATAATCAAAATACCTTTATTTTGATTCATATAAGTTAATATTATATGAATCAATTTTACATAAATCATCCTCAACATTATAGATATTCTTCTTCACTTAGTTCACCTGTACAATCTAAGAATTGGTCAATACCTTCATTCTCTACGAAATTATTTACTAATGCTATTTGGATTTTTTTTGACTTTTTATGATTGATGGATTTTTCATTTTTACGCAACGAACGGCGGACAGGTTGTTTCATATATTCATCTTCATCCTCATCCTCATCCTCATCGTCCTCCTCATCGTCCTCCTCATCATCATCTACTATAAAATCATCTTTTACATAACCAGATTTTGTACGAGGCAATTCATCGTCGTCATCTTCTTCTTCTTCTTCTTCTTCCTCATCATCGATGTCATCGAATCCACCATACAAATATTCATAAATAGATGTCCACTCCTTTTTAGAAATACTTGTAAACTTATCATTTGCATCTTTGTTGAGCAATATACAACTACCAAAAAATAATACTGAATCAACCGGTGGAGGAAATTCGTATTTATTTTCACTATTCGCACGCCCATCTGTTTTTCCATACAGATGAATATGATATGCATTCCCTTTCAAATCGGGAATAATCCAATCACTATGTAATTTAAATCCAACCGCTGACTTCAATCCAGCTTTTTTGTATAATTCAGTTTCATCCAACTTTTTAATCGTTTTCTCATTTATCTTACCATATTTATCAACAATCAATATCGTAACCGACATGTTTACTTTGTCATATTGATTTCGTTCTATATTCATTTTGTTTATTATTTTCGATACACGTTAAAATCTATATATACGATTCTACGGATGGTATATACAACATAATATGATTGGTACACTGGCACATATTTGTTTTAATATAATTATTTCTATATTTATTATTTATTGCTGTCATAGTACTTGGGAATATGCAAAAAATACTTATACGAAACCGAAAACAAAAGATTTAGTAAATTCGCAAATCAATAAATACCAACAAATGATAGACGAAATGCAACAAAAGATTGACAAAAATCCGCAAAATATAAGTAAACCCGAAATTCAAACTATGGATGAGGATTTAACTCAATTTATGGAAGAACAAATGAAAATCTAATGTTATATTATATTAGAAGATGCCTGTGACAAATGAGGGTATTCCACGCAACAAGCGTCCCGCCCTGAAATTGGATATACTTTATGAAGCTCCTCATTCGCCGCAGCCTATCATGGATGGACCTGCAATTGAATTAGAACCTACTCCACTATATGAACAAACCTTACCACCCGTTGGTAAAGATGAAACTAGTAATAATTGGAAAAACAAAAAAATGGGATTTAATATGGGTTACACTGGTATTGTGTACACACCAAATAATAATAATAATAATAATGACACTATTCGCAAAGTTTACAAATTTACAAAGAATGCTCGTGACAATGTACTTCCAAAATTCAAAATGGAAATATTCATGCAAATGAAAGCACATACTAGTTATAATCATATAAACATACCGGTAGAATTAAGCAATGACAATGCACCAGAATCAAACGAATTAAACGTTACCGTTAGTGTTCCAGAAATATACGGATATGGTGATATAACATATGGAAATTCTTATGACATAGATACCGACTATTTTTACATAGATATGGAAAATATAATTGGTCAAACTATGCAAGAGGTTATTGACAATGACTATAACCTATGTGCGCAATTTGATACTATTGTAGATAAAATAGATTATAATTTTCAACAAAATAAAATATTTCATAACGACATGAATGCTCGTAATATTTTAATTCGTGAAATAAGTATAGACGATAATAAGAATATTACCAATTTAGATGTAGTTGTAATTGATTTTGGGGATGCGCTCGAAGAAGTTAGTGGCCGTGGGGCGGCTGGGGTAAATTCAACCTTAACTATTTGTAATAAATCTACAAGAAGAAGATATTCCGGTGGGAAGGGCGGAACACGAAAAATAATGAAAAAAATTGCACATAAGAAATCAAACAGACAAAGAGGAGGAAATTCAAAAAGACAAAGAGGAGGAAATTCAAAAAAAACAAAGAGGAGGAAATTCAAAAAACTTTTTGATGCGATTGATATTCCTGATTACGACAAAGTTGAAGATGCCTTAAATAACGGAGCTAATGTGAATGCTCAGAATAAAGATGGTGAAACACCACTTATACGCGCAATTAAGGTTGGAAATAAAGACATTGTTTACTTATTATTAGAACACGGAGCTAATGTGAATGCTCAGAATAAAGATGGTGAAGATGGTGAAACACCACTTATACACGCAATTAAGGTTGGAAATAAAGACATTGTTTACTTATTATTAGAACACCCAGATATTGAACTTAATCTTGATACAAACAAAGAACTTCAACTTAATCTTGATACAAACAAAGAACTTCAACTGGCAGAAGATCTGACACCAGAGGGTGAAGACCAAAATGGTATTCCTTATGCGATAGAAGACTACATATTCACGAAATTTCGCGAAGCCCAAGAGGCCAAAGATGCCAAAGATGCCTTGGTTGGTGTAGCTAACAAAATTGGAACAGAAAACCCAAATACGAACGCAGCAAGAGTATTAGGACAATACGTACCAGTGACGGGTAAGAATGGGAAAAAAGTAAATATACATCATTTTGCTAACGAAATTAACGAATATGTTGGTGGTAAAAGAAAAACTCGTAAAAAGAATAGTGGAGGAAGAAAACCTCGTAAAAAGTAAAAAATATTGATTGTATATTATGTTACATACAATCAATACCAAAAATTTATTTTTGTTTGAAAACCATTTTAGATGGTATCTTTGATGTAACTTCCATCTATCTCATACTCCATTGTCAATTCACGCATTTCAGGTGTGAAATCATAATAGTCAAAGACATCATTATTCGACCAAATTTTATTCAATGGCGGAACCGGAATCCATGATAACACATTTTTGTTTGTAATATTATGTGTTATCTTTCGCAATGATAGCATAATATGAGGTAGCTTACACTTCATATATGATTCCAAACTGGATGCTTCTTCTGCATTATTCACATTGAAACTAATGTATGACTTAGAATGAATCGTACCTGGCTTACCTATGAATAAATTAGCAAATCCACTAGTTCCACTATAAGCTGCGGCAGTAGTGACTACTTTCCATCCATCAATGGAAGGTGAATTTCCTTTCTTATCCGTATTCACTGAATTCGGTGAACAATAATTAGTAAACCCCTTTGGTTGTGATACATAACAAACTATATCACTTTCATCGCGTTTTGTCTTAGACAATACATCTTCGCTTGTAATATATCTACCCTGTGGTACATACTTAGAAGACAACACATTATCATCTTGTATATATTGCTTCATGTGTAAATACACTGGTATCAGCGAGGGCGACGATATAATAATATCATCAAAGCTGGATAAGTTGATATCTACACCATTAAATGATGTAATATGTTCCTCTGTCCTCTTAATAGTATTGTCTATATGGAAATAAGACACACCTCCCTTTATGCTTACCCCCGGAAACTCATCATCATTCGAATAATGTTGCAACTTAATTACTGATTGCTTTTTCATATATTCACGTAAATGGATTAGTAATTTATCATCAGATGTAAACCACTTTGATGGTGTAATAAATACTACATGATCACAAATATTATTGAAATATTTAATCCAATTCTGGTATAATGGCTTTTTATGCGGGTCTGCACTCGCTTCGGGGTCTTCATTATAAGGAGGATTTGCTAGACATGCACTAAACCGATTTCGTCCAAACGTAGCATTCATATCTATTTCGAGTGTATCACCTACACTACTGTTCAAATTATATTCATTGTCGGGGTCTAACAACATTTTACAGATGAAAATATTCATCGGGTTGATATCAGCAAAGTACAACTTTTTCTCTAGGATGTGACGTTTTCTCTCCAAAATATCGGGTATCTGTGTTGCTAGTGCATTGAAACATGCCTGATACACATCTAGTAACAATTGCCCTTTACCTGCACATGGTTCAATTATTGTTGCATTCAAATCACTCCATATGTATAGCGGAAAACATTCTATCAAATTTGTTCGATGTTTTGGTGGAGTTGAAATCTCGGCATATCTCGACTTCTCTAATGCCTGAGGTTGGAAATAAGCGTCTACCATTTTAGACATCTCATTTGGATAATTCTTACTATCCAAAAACATTTGCTTGATGTTAGCAATGATTTCCACATTAGCATCGCTCATATTATGTATATCATATAATATAATCAGCTCTTTAACTTGATGTGTTGTAATAGTATTTACATTTGTTTTATCCATACCCCACCATTTATTAATGATAGTGATAAATATAGTTTTGAGGGATTCGTCGCTATATATAACATCTAACATGCTGCTCATTGTATTTGCGGTCGAGTGGTTTGTCAAAATACACATAAATGGTATAATGTGTTTCATCATTGAATGTATGAATTCAAATTCGTTCATTTTTTCGACATCTGGCTCTTTTACCTCTTCGTCACAATCCGTTGTCTCGGTTGGTATTGCGGTTTTTTCTACACCTGACGATAACTCCTGTCCTGAATTTGTAATATCTGTGTGATGCTTTTCCGGTTTCTTTGCACCAGTTCCGGTGACATTGTTAATATTACGGATTAACGCTGCTTCCTCAGGTGACAAAATTATATCATTACATGTCAAATTTTGTATTTTATTATCAATACTGAATCTCGAATTGTGAACATAGGCGGCGTATACATGATTTGCCATCTTACTCAATGCGTCACTTGCATTACCTGTAGTATGCTTCCACTGATAACTATTCAGCTTAATCAACTTTGCTTTTAGTAAATACTCGATTGCTTCTCTCGTTGATTTGGTAGGACTCACCAGATTTGCGGTTTGACTGATAGTGGTGGTAATTGCTCGCTGCAAATTCATATCAATAACAAACCCATTGGTTTTGTTCTTACGAGGTGTCATACACCTGAATATCATTTGAAATACCATATCAAACCCCTGGCAATTGTTCATCAAAATTACTACATCGCACATCTTAATGGTTATTCCTAGATGAAGTTGTACACCAGTTAATACCAGAACCCCTGCCTTTTTCATATTTTTTGCTTGAATTATTGCATTATCTACGCGTATTTTGGCAGATTCACTGGATTCCTTAGTATTAGTAATCAATATATGATAATTATCTACTACATGGTTCTCTTCCAATAGACATTTCAATGCATTTGAAATATTATTCACATTGTTTGGTGGAAGAAACATGACAACCACAGTTGGTTCGTCTGTGGGTTCACCAGGGATTGGTTGATTTGTTTCTTGGCATTCTTCTTTAATTCGCTGCCAAAATACTGAATCATCTGGATAAGCGGGGTCAGGCATATCAAATTCATCGCGTTTACCGAAAATCATATACATCTCATGTAACACCGCTGTGTCATTATCAAATTTCAACTGGTTTCCGTCTTTCCAATTTTTCTTATTCCAATTTCCCATTAATATTGCATCTGCTGACCATCCATATCCATTACCCTGTGTACGAACTTTTAGCTGCGCATACGTATTATCATCTATTTTATGAGTTAGATGACAAATTTCGGGGTAATTGCCCATTTGGTCCTTTATCTGTTCATCTGTATAATTACCAAAATAATCATCTCCGTGCTTTGATAACATTCGGTCTTTGTAGATTGGATTATCGATTTGTTTACATAACATGATATCTTCGATGTCTAGTGTAAATACATTCTTGCTTGGTATATTGAACCCACTCGCGGGTTTTACATAGGTTGCTGTTATAAACAAACGAAATGTATTTGCTGCATATACGCTAAGAATTTTCTTTGCTAAATCGGTCGTACATCCAAAATGTGCTTCGTCAATAAATACTATACGGAGCTTTGCTTCATGTAACCAGTTTAATATACTACTGTCATCCAATTTACCCTGCAAAAACTGTTTTGACATGATATAGATATCTCGATTTGAAATCGACGGGTACATGTTTTCGCCAGATACATGATGAATTTTAAAGTCACGTAATTGAGCACACCGAAGCGTCGCGAAATATTGTAGAATCGTTTCATTTGGACATGGTGATATGATTAAATAGTTGGCATCTTCCTCTGGTAATCTGGTTTTTACGTCCTTGATGATTACATCCGTCATTACATTTGTTTTGCCAGTTCTAGGAAGAAATGCCAATAATGCAGATGCGAATGCTAGACCCAATGTTGCTGCGGTTTGCATGCAATTGATAATTTTAGTAGATGTTTTATCTTGATAAAAACGAGCAACGTGTGGTTCAAGTGGAATATCATCAATCACAGATTCGAAAGTTTGGTTGTGATATACTTCTTTGAATAACACAAATGCCTTTGTCAAATCTGTCCAGTCTATACAGATTGCGTCTTTTAAGAAAGGTAATACATCCTTATTTCCTTTGTTTGGTTTCATTTGCGTAAACGCGATTCTATTGCGGATTACTACACATAGTTTTAATTTTTTATTTTCGTATTGTTTTTGGTTAAATTTATTCATTATTTTGTCAATATCTAAACTTTGCACCGTTTCTGTTGTTACATTTTTGTGGGATTTACTTGTCGTTGCTAATATAGTATTTTCATCATCTCGTGCATACGCCGTATAATCTGATGCATCTCCACCATTTCCGCGAATTGTCACGGGCTTACCATCATGTGAGACAAAGTGCTCGCGCGTCGATTCGGCAGGACGAACACCCTGATTAAAATTTCCATAAGCAGGAGAATAATCCAATAATTTACCAGGAATTAATCGCAAAATTGCAAATAAACGGAACACTGCCTCCATTCGATATCCTGCCTCATTATCCGCATCACATTCCTCATCTGCCTGTAAAAATTTAATAAAATGTTCAGGAGATTCCAGTGATTTTAGATAATTATGCAAATCTTCAAAAGTGGAACCTTTTCCAATTCCAGCTAATTTGGTCGACATGATTATTGTAGTTACTTTTGTAAAGTACTTTTTTGATATATGTGGCCGAATTGCATATAAATTATCAATTTTTTACAATTATATATTACAAATCGATTTAAACATATTAGTAGTGTTATATTACCTGGTCCATCATAATATTAGATTATTATGGAGCTAAATTCAAACCAATTATATCGACTTGTTGAACGTTTCCCCAGTTTCAACCATTCATATGAAACCATATCACAAAAAGGGTATTCTGTAGATTATAATGTAGCTCTTGCTATACCTACTGGAAAGAAAAATTATGCATGGTTTACTTTTTACAAAGACTGTGATGTGTGTTATATATTTGATTTAAATAAGGAGAAGAAAATCGTTAAGTCAAAAAGAGTATTGAAAGAAGACCATAACCAATTAGGTAAAGGAACGGTTTTATATGGAACCACCATTATTGATTCAAATACGGATGTACCATATTTTGTTATTGAAGACATGTATTATTACAAAGGTATACAACTGAATCAAATTACATTTCGTGAAAAAATATGTTACATGAAAGCATTCATGGAAGATGTACAAAAATGTAATAGCTCAATTCATTTTAGAATGCCTGTTATGTGGGAACATATATACACATCCCAAATTTCTTCTACGATTCCAGTAGAATTAGTAGATACCATTGGATACCAATCTCACCATATTCAATATAGAACGGTTGATACTATTTGTCCAAATATAAATGTAGTCGTGAATTCGAAAATTATAGACAACAATGTTAACATTGCATTATCTTCAACAAACGACCCAGAAATTACACATATTGCAAAATATGCTACAGATATGTTCAAACCTCAGTATCGTCAAAATACGGTATTCAAAGTAAAAGCGGATTTACAATTTGATATATATCATTTATATGCGTTTGGTAAAGGAAATTATCTGGAATATTATGGGATTGCTTATATACAAGATTATAAAACCAGTATATTTATGAATAGTCTTTTTCGTACTATTCGAGAAAATACAAATTTGGACTACATCGAGGAAAGTGATGATGAAGATGATTTCCAAAATGTTGATTATGATAAATATGTGAACCTAGAACTAACAATATCAATGGAATGTATTTTTCATCCAAAATTCAAACGATGGGTTCCAACCAAAATTGCACCCGATAATAGTAAAATTGTACACATTGCACGCTTAGTAAAAAATTATGCATATTCATGAGGTGAAAACGTAAAAAATTGACAGAAATATACATACCAAATAACAATTATAATTTATCAACAACTATGCAGAAAGGTATGCCGAATTTTTATGAGTATAATGGTCAAAAGTATTCCCTGAACTTCCCGGTTTATTGGGCGTCAACACACCATGAAGGGAGTGGGCCAGAAGAATGTGGCAATTGTAATACATATGGATGCGATGACGGCATTTTCAAACAATATTGTACCAATTGTCAAAATGAATATGCAGAATCTCCTAGGAACACAGGAGAATATTCACTTTCACTATCGAACATAGACAACGATGATGGTAATGCCAAGATGATGGCGTCAGTGCGCAAGTACTCTACCGATGGCGAAGAAGACGACAGTGATATGACAATTATAAGTGATTTCACCGAAGAACCAAATGAAGGTATTGGGTGTAACAAATGCTATAGTTGTGTTAGTGGTGGTTCTGGACCATGCGTTTTGGATTTGGAATCTAATATTGACGAAGATGAAGAAGAGGGTATTGGATGTAACAAATGTTACAGTTGTGTTAGTGGTGGTTCTGGACCATGTGTTTTGGATACAGGTAGTCTATTATCTCATGAATTCAACTTATCTATATACCGAAATCCAAATGTGTCGAGCATGCAAACAATTGATGTCTCGTGTACGTATGATGATGATGATGGAAATGATGAATATGTAGATGATATTCATCATCATGCCCAAAATAGTAGACACAATTCCTTTGATATGTCTCTATCTTCAGTTGCGCCAATATTTGATGGTGGTGATGATATTGCTGACGAAATTAATCGATATATCAAGGAAAACCCAATTTACGAACAATATGATTATGACCAATATGAATATGGTATTGGTCCAGGTTTGCATCAAATGGAGTGTGATAGTTTTGATATAACAGCTGGTTATAATTCATATTAGATAAAATAATATACACAAATAAAAAACAATATATATACTGTATTTTTTATTGGGTTAAACCGCACAATTACGACCATCTTCGTAACAATGAACGTTATGCATTGACCAATTTCCAGGTATAGCAAATGCACACGATTTTTCTATACCCAATTGATTGTCGCCTAAGACTAGTCTCATAAAACCAAGTTCTCCCCAGTATGACCCCCATGAATTACGTATAATCCAATATTGCTTGTCGATTACATCATCATACCCCCAACCAACAATAGACACAATATGGTTAATCGTCTTTCTTTTATCTGGAACATCCAGTACACCTCCATCGTAATCATCTATCCAATCCGCATTTATACCACAGGCAATTGGTCCATTTTTGTATATTTCTGTCATCATATTGTCAGAACCTCTTACTCCACCGTAACTTGCAATAGTCGCATTTGGATAATGTAAAATAGGACTACACTTACCACCGTTCCATGTAAATGTATTACATGTTTTACATATGTTTAATGGTGTACATTCAAAATCTTTTCTATTACTACACCCTTCTTCCTTAGAATCTATACTACACGCCTGGTATACCATACAGTCCTCATATGGAATAGAACCATATTCGTGAATAGCTTTGTATGTGGCTAAATGGTCTCCGCCATTACAACTTCCCCCCATTTGACAATTTAACAAGAATTGAATACTTAGATTGATATCCGGCCACGCTGCCTTTCTCATAATTTTAATTCTATCAGCTAGAGCACTGATACTACCATGTGCCCAGCAACTACCACAATATACTGGTATATGTTGGTTAAGATTTTTTGTTAAATAATTCACATTATCAACATTACTCCATGAATACGACTTTGGCAATGAAGATATGTCAATATCATGTTGAATGTAATCCAATTCTGGATACATTACTGGCACATATTCATTTATTCGGGCAGAAATCCCGAGTAAGCCGGCTAACAATAATAAAAAAAGCATATATACATGTGTATGATTTTAATTCCACAATGTTATTAAAATTAAATAGTTTGCAAATTCAACAAACTATCTGTTAATAAGCCACTAATAATGTTTTCATAACTATCTATTATTTTTTTCAAAGTTTCTACTTCTAAATCTAGCGCCATTGGGAGTAAATCCTCAGCGACCAAATGTAACATTTCAATATGTTTGGCATAAGTTTCTTTGGAAATTGCCTTGGTTTTAG
>Ga0209658_1001993_pt1 | contig 11506 bp, 8 predicted proteins | sample SaaInlV_150m_DNA_6_FD_184656 | JGI IMG/M metagenome (GOLD analysis project Ga0209658, IMG submission 184656) | Marine microbial communities from expanding oxygen minimum zones in the Saanich Inlet - SI037_S4LV_150m_DNA (SPAdes) (version 2) | ecosystem: Environmental > Aquatic > Marine >...
TGAGCCAAGTTAGAAGCTCCCCATTCGTTTACATAAATATATATTCTCAATTTTTTACATTTTCCCCTATTTTTCCATACACTGGAGAACATTATTTGTAGATTTTATGGGGACAAACTATTTGAGTTCCAGTGTATGGAAAAATAGGGGAAAATGTAAAAAATTGAATTACTTTCTTTTTTTTACCATATAATAACATTTTACCAAGATAACATTTTATCAAATACAATGAATATGCGAGGCGCAAAGAGATGTGAGTTTTGCAACTCGGCATCTCATACGATGTACCAGTGTAATAGCAACATGAATGGACACAAAGACGGCCTGGACAAAGGGTGGTGCTGTATGATGGACCCTGATTGTCCTAAGTTTGAGATATTACGCGCAAATGAGTTGCGATATATTGCGTATCACTATGCGCAATATGAGAACGCGGTTCATTGTTCAGACCAAAAAACAACTCAACACTATAACCAAAAATTTAGATTGCGACCGATTCCGTTGACGCTTTCAAAAAAACAGATGATTCACGCTCTGGTTCAACGCTGGACCGGGTTTCAGCCAGTGCGCGATTTGTACAAAAATCCACCAACACCAGGAGATGATGGCGACGACTGTCCTATTTGTTTAGATTCAATTGTTTCATCATATAATTGGTCTTACGAAACTGCATCATGGAAGGGAAAATATGTTACAACGGCGTGTAAACATCGGTTTTGTACAACATGTTGGAATACTCATATAGAAAGGAACTCCAAATATTCATTGAATGAATCTAATAACACGCTCGTTGGACTCACCATGCATGTATGTTGCCCGATGTGCAGACACAAACTCGTTGTATAAAAAACAAACTCATAAAAAAGGTGGAAAACCATCTTTTTTATCATTATATAAAAAGAAATAGATAATATAAAGTCAAATGGTATTATATATATACCATATATAAAATGCCGGCGACATGGACAGATTTAACTACGAATATTACATGGAACTATATATTAGATGGTAGTAATGCAACAATTGGTGATGGTACTAGTAATACTAAGAATGCTTTTGCTGTTGCTGACACAGATTATTCGGGTGCACTTACCATTCCTAATACAGTTGGTAATGCTGGTTATACAGTTACCGGTATTGGCAAAAGTGCGTTCCAATCATGTAGTAGTATAACAAGCGTTACTCTTCCTGACACTATTACCACCATTGGAGATTATGCGTTCTGGTTATGTAGTGCAATGACAAGCATTAATTTTCCTGCTACTCTTACCACCATTGGAGAAATCGCGTTCAGAAAGTGTTTTGCTTTGACCGAAATTGATATGTCTTCAACTCAAATTACAGTTATGGACCGATTTGCGTTCCATGCTTGCGCTGCATTGGTAACAGTTAAGCTACCAGAGACCCTTACCAATATTAAAGCTAATGCATTCGATAGTACGACCAGTTTAGCGACGATTAATATTCCTTCAAGTATTCCCAGCGAAATGTTTGCAATTAATGATACTGCGTTCTTAGTAGATTTAACTGCAAACCCTACAACTACAACACCAACAGTTACTGTAGCAAATAATCAGCTACGATATTCTTCTAATGTAGACGATGCTAATACAGTACCAAACAGCGATGGTGTGGATGAATATTTTGTACCTTCACCTAAAACAGGCGTAACATTTTTTGGAAGAACGGTTAATACAGAACTACCTCCATCACCAGATGTGGTTTTTGATACTAACGCTGCTAATAATAAAAAAACAGAATTGGTTACTTTAATAAATGGTCTATCCGGGGTAGACCAGGTAAAAGAACTTTACAAAATATGGTATAACAACACACAGGATACTGGTGGCACCGACGTTTGGGTATATTACGTATATGCCAACAGTGGTGGTTCAATCATATATACCACGCAAAAGTTTCAATTTAATCCAAATGATGAAACATGGACAACGGTATTAGTTGATGCGGATTATGTATTTGCAACTGAAATTGATACTGTAAGTGCTAGTAGTAATGGATTAACAACAGGCGACATCACAGATTACGGCGTATTATATGAAGGGTTACAACCATTTCAAATGGACGTATCCACTACTTCATTAACCAGTTTAAAATCTGTTTATGACACTCATACCTCAAATGCTAATGTGGTTCATAACATATGGTATGACGTTAGAGATATTTTTAATAACACTTTTGATAATACTACAAGAGAAGTGGATGCATGGATATATGTATTCACTGGTAATTATGTTGATAATGTTGTAAATAATGATAATATGATTTTTGAAACTAGAAAAGTGAAGTATACTGTTCAAGGCACAACATATGTATGGACAATTCCTACCGAGGAAACCCTATCGTATGAATCGACAAATACTACCAGTGAAATCAATGAAGCAGGTGAAACCATAGAAACCACAGAAACGGTCACTCTAACACCAACCTTAGCAGATACCCTATATGAATATATACCTGAAAGTTCGAATTTTGTATTATCATATTTTTATTTTGATGAATATTTGATAGCGAGTTCGACTTCAATTAGAAATTTAAAAGATGTATATAGATCATATTTTACAAATAATAGAATAATATCGGCGGTAAACGAATTATGGTATGACAAATCAACCGTAACACCAGATGACACATCATATGACCTATACTATAATGATACAAATTTAACGGTAGATGACATAGATATGGTGTTGTATTGTGAAAAAACAAATATATCACCTGACACAGAAACTGATGATAAACCATGGACAAGAATAGAAATAAAATATTCAAAAAACACTCGTAAGTGGACAATAGCAAATGATTTTAGTTATTCTTCAACACTTAGTAGTGGTATTACAGATAATCTAATTAGTTCCGGTACATCCGGGTTTGAACAAATTATTTCAAATATATCATACGATATATTTAACAAACTTAATACTTTAAAATCCATATATAACAATGATTATGATAACGATATCGATGTAATAAATACAGCATGGAGACCCTCTACATATTCAATAAGTACACCCATAACTTTATTTTTTTCAATAGCAAATGGCGAGTCATATTATACAACAGCAATATATAATAGGGTATTAAATAATTGGACTGTTGATACTGAAAGTGTGAATTATGATGATTTATCATTTGGTATTATAATATATATCCCATTTACAGAATCAGTTCTTGAAGGACATCTAGATATTATTAAAACCGCTTATAATATAGAAAGTCATTATATAGTAAATTTGCATAGATTATGGTATAATTTGTCTACTCAAAATAATTCCATTATTGAGGGTAAAATATACTATTCATATATTATCAATCTAGATTTTACAAAATTATATTTTGGACGTGTAGATATAAATTATAATTTGCTAGCAAATACAAATAATCTTTCAATTAACGATGAAACATTTGTATCTCAATATTATAATTATGATGGAGATGATTTGACAGGTTATAAAGAGGTGACATCATATAATTTCGGTGTGTTGTTTGATATAGATACATCATCGCCGATTATGATATATAATAGCACAATATTGGCAAATTTTAGTGAATCTGATGACTCATCCTTAGAACCTTTTACCAAAACTATTCATAATGTATGGATGACTACCGGTACAATTAATAATAGTAATATGAGTTTTTCAGAACCACAGCAAGATATATGGGTATACTACTCGTTTTTTGATGATCATGTTGCCGAAACACTATATAAATCCATAAAGTTGAAATACGATTTGCAGTTGAATGAATGGGTGTTTCCAGTCCTCGAAACAGTCAACGGTAATGTAAGAACATCTGGTCTAACAACTGCGGATTTAACGAACTTTACAAAATTATTTGAATCTTTACCAATTATTCCTACATTTTCAACCGATACTGCATCAACGGATAATTCGGTCAATAGTCTTAAAACTTTAATTGCTACCTACTATAGTGAAAATGCGAATAATTTGGAAATTTACAATATATGGTGTAGGTTAGCCGACGTGGAACAACAATTAGTAAGATGTGTAGTCTTTGTTTCAATTTCAACAGTGAATGGTTCTGTTACAACCGAACTATATAAAACCATTGTAATATATTATAATAATGATACAAATATATGGTCTATATCAGACCCGTTCATGGCAGCAAATTCAAGTGAGACAGATAACAAATTTAGTAATGTAACACAGGGAGAGGATGCCGCTGACTATTTTATGTTTTATACAACTATAGCAGAAGTTGTTAACGATACGTTAATTGAGAAAGATAAAATAACGTATAATGGAAAAGTATTGCAAAATCAAAAGCTTCCACGTGTAGGGACAGTTGTTATGTGGGGAAGTGATACCGCACCGAATGGGGCTATTCTATGTAACGGGGACCCATACCATATATCTCACTATCCAATATTGTTTTCTGTAATCGGATATAGATATGGTGAGGGTATAAGCAGTATGTATTTTAAAGTACCAGATTTTCGTAATGGATATTTATTTGGTTCTGCATCTCTAACAAATTGTACAGATTATAACCCGGGTAGTTGGTTAATCAATAAATTTGATCACTATCATATGATAGATGTCACTCAATGTAAATATATATCGAGTGAGGAGAATACGATTGAATCCCCTGACAACAGTAGAGGTAATGCGTTACATTTTAACCAGGAGACAAACCAAGGGTTAACTGCTGCAGCAAACACAGGTGAAGCTAAACAAAGCTATCGTCCAAACTACACTCTGTGTAATTATATTATATATCATGATTAATATCATAAATAATTAGTTGCATCTGTATCATCGCTAACATGTTGCCCAGCATATATTATATAATTTACAACTCTATGTGGCGGTAAATGAGTACTGAAGTTGCTTTCATTGACTTTATCACCAACGAACCTATACGGTGGGTTAAATGTCCTCGTACTTAAATTATAAGCATTCTCATTATCGCTATCGTAATCAGTATTATTAGAATTATTGATAGCAGTAAGATAATTATAATTTCCAGTCACAGTATGTTTATGTATCAGTTGGCTAGGCATTAAAGTAGAATTTCCACCAGTTTTATAGGTAGAATTCGAAACACCTGGCATAGTGTCTACATTAATTACATTACTGGGTTCGTTTGAATCAAGTGTGCCGCCAATAGGGCTTCTCGCTAATAAATTTGGTAATTTTGGGCTTGTACTGTTACCGCCATATGAATTTTTAATTATGGTATATAAATCTGGATACTCGCTAGGACTATATTCTTTGCCATCACATAAGAGATAATTAGTAGATGGTAAATCATTGGTTAGCCAAATTAATATACTTCCAACAGGTAAGGCATATAGGTATTCGTTATTAATACTTATTCCGTCTTTTGTAATAGACATGTTTTATATATATATATGATAAAGTATATATATAAATACGTAGATGTACTAATTATATCAAATGTCAGACCAGTTTATAAAAATATACGATTCAAAATTTACATTAGACTATTGTAATCATGTTATTAAATTATTCAATAATGAAACCCAGGTTATGAAAGGGGTATCTGCTGCAGGAATGAATATTGAAATAAAAGATACAATCGATTATAGAATACCATCTATAAATAAAAAAGATAATAGCCTACAAATTAAAGATTGGTTAGAGGTTGACAGCAATATACATAAAATATTGTCGCCTACTATAAAAGAATATGTACTTGAAATTAATAATACACTACATAATCCAGATCAGGAAGATATGTATTATTTGGGTAGTGATGCGTATAATGATACTGGTCATCAAATACAAAAATACATCAAAAATGAAGGTCATTATAAGAAATATCATAACGATTTTTCTATATTAAAAAATACCACTTATTACAGGGTTATGACGTACATAATATACCTAAATACTGTAGAGGAAGGGGGCGAAACCGTTTTTTTTGGTAACTATAAAATTAAACCAACTGCTGGTAGAATAGTTATATTTCCAGCAGCATGGACATACCCTCATTGTGGTAAGGTTCCTGTATCAGATGATAAGTATATTGTTACAGGTTGGTTATATAAAGAATATAAAGGTTCTCTTAAACCGGAGATACAATAATATACATTTTTATCGGTGTGTAAATATATTTAAAAATATAAATATATATTTGAATATATATTGATGAGTTCAATATTAGTTAAAAATGCTGAAGTACAATTTACAACATCAACCTCAACTACTATTCAAAAGACAGGATTTCCTACAGTAGGTACTATTTTATGTTGGGCTGGAAATAATACAGATAATTTAGATGATGACTACTTAGTATGTGAGGGGGGTCAATTTAGTCCAACGTTATATCCAGAGTTGTATAACGTAATCGGGTATAGATATGGTCAGGGTACAGGCAGTAAGTTTAAAGTACCAGATTTTAGAAATAAAATGCCTGCTGGTTCAGAAAACACATCTACAATGCAGTTAAATGGACTGAATGGCTATAGTGGAGGGTCTTTTAAAATGGAAACAAATCATTTTCCACATAGCCATACTGTGGAGACTGTAAATACAAATTATGCGGTCGCGTTTAACGTCGCAACGTGGGGTGGGGGGTCCAAAAGAAGTACTGGGCAACAGACGGCTAAATTTGAAAAGGATAGTACAAACCCTATAATAACTGTAAATAGTGACAAAAATGCTATTGAAGAATATAACACACAAACCGGAACATTACCTCCATATACTCTATTCACATTCATTATTAAAGCAAAATCATTGCAATAATTAAAACTTTTATAAATAATTTACTACAACCATATAAAAAGACGCTGTGTATATAGTATGTGTACGTAGTGTAGTATTGTAAATAACTGTAAATAAAACTTTACCCGGTTAGCTCAGTTGGTAGAGCGCATGCCTTTTAAGCATGTGGTCGTGGGTTCAAGCCCCACATCGGGTGAAGGGCAGTAAGGGACGCCCTCCCAAAGTCCCCCACAAGAGGAAATGGAGGAATGTAATAAAAAATGAATTTACTGAATATTTAACAAAATAAACCGCTGAGCAATGTGACAGGTTTTGAGTTAAAATAAAAATGGCATTCCACAATAATAAGCGAAGGCGGGGGCTTATTATAAACCTAAGCACGGTTTTAAACTGTTTTGTTCTTGTAGCTCAGTTGGTTAGAGCATCGGTCTTATGAGCCGAAGGTCCACGGTTCGAGCCCGTGCCTGAACAATGACCTGAACAAGTCAATAAACTGGTCTCCGGATTTAGCTCAGTTGGTAGAGCAATTGACTGTAGTAGTTTTGTAGGTATCGATAGGTCGCCTGTTCGATTCAGGCAATCCGGAAAAAGCACAAATGTCCGAGTGGTCTAAGGAGCCAGACTTAAGACCTGGTAGCATAAGCTGCGTGGGTTCGAACCCCACTTTGTGCACTTTTTTTATTTATGTAATAATTGAAATACTTTCTGTTCTTGTGGCCTTAGTGGTTAGAGCATCGGTTTTACACGCCGAAGATCCGCGGTTCGATCCCGCGCTGGAATAAAAATATGATTATTCATGTTTTTATTTTTGTACGTTTTAAATTTCATTATATATTACACGTAGTAATATATAATGAAATTTAAAATAAAAACAACTGAATCACAAACACAATTCATAGCAATTAGTGAATCTGATGAGGAAAAACATGGATTAAGGGCTCAAGGGCCTTACACTCCAATAAAATTAATAAACGACACGTTTATCATTAATTATGTATCTAAATTACCTTTACATCCAGATATAATTGGTGCAATCTGTATTACGGCATTTTATCCATTTGTTAAATATTCTGCCACAATGCCTTTTCCCGTATCAAAAACATTTGCAGAAGGTTTACAAATGGACATTTTACCACAACATGATATAATCGATAATGTTTATAAAGCAATAACGCCAATTACTATAACAAATATAGATGAGGATTTAGAACCATATAATAATGGTAAAAACACGATAATTGCATATGGTGGCGGTATAGATTCTACCTCTATTGCATTAATGTTTCCAGAATTTCCAATAGTTCATACTTGTGATATTCGTGCTGATGAAAAAGTAAAGAATGTAATGAAAAAATATACTGCAGATAATTTAAAAAATGATTCGTATATTATAGATTCCAATTCTACGCAATTATGTAGACCATCTGGGTTTACTGGTTGGACAAACATTTTGTTAGTACCATTGATATTATCTGCTGATTTAAATATAAAAAATATATGTTATGGACAAATTTTAGGGTCATCATGTTTGTCTAATGGTATAAAATATATACCACATTTTTTAACTGAAAAAAGACGTAATAGATGGGAACGATTCTATAACCATATAGGTATAAATACATTTTCTCCAATTAGTGGGTGTTCAGAATTAATTACATCAAAAATTGTTTGTATAAATAATTTAGCTGATAAAGTATTATATTGTGAAAGGGACAATGGAAATCCTTGCCATACGTGTACTAAATGTCTTAGAAAAGGATTACAATTAAAATTAAATAACTATAATTATAATTTTGATGCTTTTCATGAACCCTTCATAACAAAGTTTTTAAAAAATAGACCTTTATATTTTGAACATGTATTTATTCATACAATTAAAAATAATCATGATATACCACCTTATTTAAAGGAAGCAATAAAAGATATTATACACATAGAGACTTCTTTATTTGATAAAATTTATTCCAAAAGTTTTATTTATTTTCCAGAAGATATAAAAGAAAAAATAATTAGTAAATTAACACAATATGCCGAAATAATGAATAAAGAAGAAGAACAATATTTAGAAAATTGGGATTTAACACAAATATAGTTGAATCACGCAACTCGTATATTGTTTTGTATAGTCTTTAAGTACCCAAATTCGTTATATATATAACAACTTTGACAAAGTTTGTAGTGGCGTTTTCCGAAATTGGACATTTTAAAAATGTCCATTTTTGAAAAGTAAGGCAATAAGTTTTTCAAAAAAATACGAAAAAACACTTATGCAGCCAAATGCAGTAAATGCCTGAAAAATAGTTTCACATTGACTGCATACTTTTTTGTTTGATTTTTCACGTGGTAAGATTTAGGGATTTTTATGTAAGTATTTTATATTGATTTTAACTTACGCATTTGTCCCAAAATGTCCCATCAAATATACAATTGTGATACGTGTCACTATAATAGCAGCAGTAAAAAAGATTATAACAAACATTTACTCACTCGTAAACATAATATACTTACAGGGACTGACACTAAAATCCTGCAACAACAAACGTATACATGTCAGTGTGGTAAAATATATAAACATCGTCAAAGCCTGCATAATCATGTAATTAAATGTACGTACAGTGCACATGTAGAGACGTACAACGTGTCAAATTCAAATATGGTTATTACAGATTCATCTGCAATTATCGAGTTACTTCGACAAAATAATGAGTTCAAACAACTTATGGTTGAACAAAACAACCAAATGCAAGAAACCCAGACTCAGCTACAACTGTCATATGCTCAAAATACTGAACTGCAACACCAGATTGTGGAGTTATTCAAAGAAGGCAAAACGATTACTAACAATAATAGTTCCCACTAAAAATATCCCACATAAAAAACGTCAAATAAATTTGTTTTGTGATTTTCTGAAAATGGACATTCTGAAAATGTCCAATTTTGAAAAGTGAGGCCATAAGTTTTTCAGAAAAATGTCAAAAAATGCTTATGCAGCCAAATGCAGTAAATGCCAAAAAAATAATTTGAGTCTGGCTGCATATTTTTTTTTCGATAATTTGCGTAGTCCACTTTAGGCGATTTTCTCATTAGGATTTATGCCTAATAAAAAATCGCCAAAAATCGCCGCAAAATATTTATGTAAACCATGCAATTATATATGCAGCAAAAAAAGTGATTATAATAAACATATATTGACTGCAAAACATTCAATCCTAATAAATCCTAATGAAAAGTCGCCAAACATAGCAGATACATATAATTGCGTATGTGGCAAAGTGTATAAGCATATGTCGAGTCTATGCTGTCATAAAAAGACATGTACTATTTATAATAATGATGTGTGTCCAGTTTATGCTGATACAATTATAATCCCTAATGAGAATTCGTGTGAGTTTGATATGGGTACTCAATCAAACACAGTAATAGAGTTGCTTCGACAAAATCAGGAATTCAAACAACTTATGGTGGACCAGAATAAACAAATGCAGGAAACACAGGCACAGCTTAGGCAATCGTATACGCATAATACTGAGTTGCAAAATCAAATGGTAGAAATGTTCAAAGAGGGAAAAACAATTACAAACAATCATACATCTAATCGATTCAACCTGAACTTTTTCCTCAATGATACATGTAAAGATGCAATCAGCATTACTGATTTCCTTCGCAATATGAATGTACATGTGGATGAATTAGAGTATATAGGTAATCATGGTTATGTAAATGGTATGACAAAAATGATTATGGACAGACTGAAAGACATGGACATTACAAAACGACCGATACATTGTACTGACATCAAACGTGAAACCATGTACATCAAAGATGACTCGGGTTGGAGTAAAGATACTGACGAGTTATTCAAACTTCGTAAAATATTAAGCCGTATTTCTATGAATAATTATAGGACTGTTCCAGATTGGAGAACGGCTCATCCAGATTGTCAAGTCATGGAAACCCGTAATTATGAATTCTGTTATAAAATGATGAAAGCTATATTAGGAGACGTAGAAGACGAACAGGTAAAGTTAGACAACAAAATTATTAAAACCATGGCAAAGGAGCTATTCGTGAATAAAGCCATATAACATATCAAAAAAATTGATATAAAATTATATGTATACATATATTAAACACAACACCAAATATATAAGCAATGGTCGATTATGTATGTGATAAATGCAGCAAGCTATTCAAACAAAAGTCAAAATATATGCAACATACAAAGCGAAAAACACCGTGTAATAAGAATATCGTGCCTTCTATGCAGCCCACTGCGCAACCAATAGTCGGTCCAACATCTATTGTTATTACACACTCTTTGTTCAGCGATGTGTGTGCATATTATGATACAGTATTGAACATTGATAAGTCGACATATGTTTCATCAAACGACGAACCTACCCCGATGAACTGTGTGAAAGAGTTAATAGATAGTATACCGATAAATTTCTGGAAAAATCCTAATTTGCGAATACTCGACCCATGTTGTGGTAATGGCAACTTCGGTGTGCATTTGTATAACAAACTAATCCCACATCATACAAAACAAACGGTATTAGAAGATATACTCGAGTTCAATGATATTAATGAACCCCGTCTCGACAATGTTCGCAGAATATTTGATGCTGACAATAATAGATTACAAATCACTCAACATGACTTTCTAGTTACTTCCTATACAAAAAAGTACGAACTCATTGTAGCAAATCCACCATACGCGAAAATACTCGAAAATGGCAAACGTGCCTCCAAGAATCACAATCTCATCA
>Ga0209658_1002046_pt1 | contig 11246 bp, 6 predicted proteins | sample SaaInlV_150m_DNA_6_FD_184656 | JGI IMG/M metagenome (GOLD analysis project Ga0209658, IMG submission 184656) | Marine microbial communities from expanding oxygen minimum zones in the Saanich Inlet - SI037_S4LV_150m_DNA (SPAdes) (version 2) | ecosystem: Environmental > Aquatic > Marine >...
CGTATTACGCAACAACAGCGGCACATACCTCAACTAATGATACCGATCCAGGTACTGGATATCCCGGAAGTGGGCCATGGGATTCGTTAGGAACTGATTCGTTATTTGTAGCCGCGGAGATTATGATATCACAAGAATCATTCGTACAAAATACATTAAATGTTGGTACAAATGCATCGGGTAGTGCTGCTAACATAGTAATAGCAGGTGGTAGTACCTCACCATATATGGCCATTGGTCAAACATCACCCGCGTATGATGTAAATGGTATTTGGTTAGGTGTTGATTCAGGTGCTTATAAATTATCATTGAAAAGTGCAACGGCTGCATTAAAATGGGATGGTACTGATTTATCAATTACAGGTAGTGTAAATGCATCATCTGGTATAATCGGCGGTTGGGAAATAGGTACGACATATATACGTACAAGTGAAAGTGAAATTATATTATCAAATGCTGGTACTATTACTCTTGGTACAACTGGACACATTAAAGGTGGACAAACAGCCTATAATACAGGATCTGGATTTTTCCTTGGTCATTCATCTGGAAACTATAAATTTTCAATTGGAGATCCAGATACTAATAATTTAACATGGGATGGTACTGATTTAACGTTAGTTGGTGATGTAACAATTGGGTCTGATGATGCTATTTTCTTAGCAAATTCAAGTGGTATTTCATTAGGAAACGCGGAGTTTACAAACGCACCATTTAGTGTTAATTTAGTTGGGGAGATGTCTGCATCTGAAGCTAATATCGGTGGATGGACTGTGGATACAGATTCAATCCACGCGGGTACGAAATATCCCGGATCTGGTTCATTTACAGAAACATCAGGTGACATAACAATTCTGTCAGATGGTTCAATACATACCCCAATGTTTTATGTAGATAGTGCAGGAAATTCAGGTTTTAAAGGTTCATTGGTAAATAGTGCTAAAGATGATTTTAGAACAACTGATACGGTATATTCTACACTTGATAAAGTAAGTGAAAAACCAAAAATGACTGTATCTGCTTCCGATCCATCTGGTCCTGTAACAGGTGATTTACATTATCATACGTCATTAGCTGCATTACGTGTGTGGACGGGTGCATCTTGGACAGCTGTGTAAAAATTACGTTTTATATATTTTTATATACTTATATAAACAGGGACAGGGACAGAGACAGTAGATCACTTTAATTGGTACTGTTTTTTTAAAACTTTACTATTTACTATAACACATTATAAATTAAAAAGAAGTTATGACAAAAATTATTGAATTTGACAGCAATGCACGTCAAAAGTTAAAATCTGGAGTTGATATTCTAACAAAAGCAGTTTCGGTAACATTGGGCCCAAAAGGTAGAAATGTTATTTTAGACCAAAAAGGAAAATCACCACATATAACAAAAGATGGTGTAACAGTTGCAGAACAAATTGAACTTACAGACCCAATAGAAAACATTGGTGCACAATTAGTAAAAGAGGTTGCATCCAAAACCAATGAATTAGCAGGTGATGGAACAACAACCGCAACCGTATTAACACACTCAATATTTACAGATGGGTTGAAAATGGTAACTGCGGGAGCAGACCCAATGGAATTGAAACGTGGTATTGATGCAGCTGTAAGAGATGTTGTACGTTCATTACGAAAATTATCTCGTTCGATTAAAACAAATAAAGAGATTGAACAAATAGCAACTATATCCTCAAACAACGATCCTGTTATCGGTAAAATGATGGCAGATATCATGGATAAAGTTGGTAAAGATGGTATAATCACGGTTCAAGAAGCGAGTGGTACTGAAATAGAAGTGAAAACGGTGGATGGGATGCAATTCGATAAAGGATATTTATCACCATATTTTGTAACCAATCAGGAAAAAATGGAAACCGAAATGGAAAATCCATATATTCTATTATATGACCGTAACATTTCTTCAATGAAAACATTGTTACCATTATTAGAAGGAATTTCAAATACAGATAAACCATTACTGATAATTGCAAATGATGTTGATGGTGAAGCGTTAGCAACATTGGTTGTAAACAAATTACGTGGTAACTTAAAAGTAGCCGCAGTTAAAGTACCTGGATTTGGTGATGGTAAACGAGAAATCTTAGAGGATATCGCTGTATTAACTGGTGGTACTGTTATATCGGAACAAAGTGGATATAAATTAGAGGATGCAACACTTGAATTATGTGGTACTACTGAAAAAATAATTATAGATAAAAGTACAACTACTATTATTAACGGATTCGGTAATTCCGATGATATTATTAACAGAGTTGAAATAATAAAAAAACAAATCGAATCTACTAAATCAGATTTTGATAAAGAAAAATTACAAGAACGTTTATCAAAGATTAGTGGTGGTGTTGGTATCATTTATATTGGTGCAACAACCGAAACCGAACTTAGAGAAAAGAAAGATAGAGTAGAAGATGCCTTATATGCCACAAGAGCGGCAGTTGAGGAAGGAATAGTTCCAGGTGGTGGTGGAGCGTTAATACGTACACTAAAATCACTCGATACATTAGTAGTTGATACTGATGATCAGAATCTTGGAATCAATATTATCAAATCAGCTATAAAAGCTCCATTTAATACAATACTTAAAAACGCAGGTATTACACCTGATGTTGTTTATGAAAAAATAATCGGTAAAAAGGATTCATATGGTTATAATGTTATGACAGGTGAATATTTTGATATGATTGAAATGGGTATTATTGACCCAACGAAAGTTACAAGGTTAGCATTGGAACATGCTTCATCAATAGCTGGGTTATTATTAACAACCGATTGTGTTGTTGCAACTGAAATCGAAGATATTCCACTTCAACCAAGTGGATTACCACCAATGATGTAATATTGGTAACAATTATAATTAAAATGTACGGTTGTCAATAGATGATCGTACATTTTTTAGTATATGGTATTTTTTCTTTAATTAACAATTACTATATTTATATAGTGACACATTATGTAATAATATGAATAAACTAAGCAAATATTTAACTGAACAATTATTGTTGGGTGAAGATTCGGATAATTCAATACAAAAAACGATTGTAGTATATTCAGGAAGATTTCAGCCATTTCATGTTGGTCACTATCATACGTATAATCAACTGGTTAAGAAGTTTGGTAAGAAGAACGTATACATTGGAACATCGAATAAAACAGATTCGACTAAATCACCATTTGATTTTAAAGAAAAATCTAAAATAATATCAACAATGTTTGGTATATCCAAATCAAATATTGTTCAGATAAAAAATCCATACGCCCCAACTGAAATATTATCTAAATTTGATAAAAATACTACTGCATATGTTACAGCGGTGGGTGAAAAGGATGCATCACGATTAGGTGGTAAATATTTTAAAAAATACGATAGTAATATTGATACTGGGTATGAAACACGTGGATATGTGTACATTGTACCGAAACAACCAAAGGCAATAAGTGGTACTGATGTTAGGAATAATTTAACAATCGGTTCAGATGAGGACAAAAAGAAGTATTTTACTAAGACGGCCTATCCAAAGTTTAATCAATCTATATTTGATTTAGTTACATCGAAATTAGAAGAAAGTTTTGTAATAGATAAAGACGTAATAAAGGAATGGTTATTAAAAGAATCAACGGTAATGACTACAGGTCAGGCAGATGACGGCCCAGCCTCATTTGTACCAAATTATAATGTATTCAAGAAATTATCAGTAAAACGAGCTGAAAAAATAGGATATGAGGTTGTTAATATGATAACTACTAAAGATGTAGAGGATTATTACGAACACCCAACATATCCATACGGGCCTGTACCAGCAGTATCATATTTCCCAGCTGGTGTACTTGGTACAATGACACCAAATAACCAAGTTGATATATATTCGAGTAAGGCATATAGTAAATGGTTCAAACATATAACACGTACCGCTACGTTAACAGGATATGAATTGATTAAAACTCAATTACAAAGAGATGCAATGGCTGATATCGCAAAAATGGCTGGTGATGATGCTAAGGGTGATTTATTTTCACAAGAAGAATTTGAAGCTTCACTAAGTGAGGTTATTAAATTACCAGTTGAGATAGGTGATACCATTTTAATGGGTAAATGGAAAAATAAAAAAGTGGTTGTAAAGACAATCGGTAAAGATGAACATGGAATGCCAACAATTAATGGTAAAAAAGTGGTAACATTCAGATTAGGTAAAAAAGGCCCAAACATATTTGAAAATATAGTTGAATTAGAAGAAGATACATTAACAATGTTACGAGAAGGAAATGATAAACTAAAATTAACCATTCCAAATGATATAAAAAAAATCCATAAAATATTTAAAAAAAATGGAAAGAAATTATATGTAGTTGGTGGAGCAGTTCGTGATGCAATTCTCGGTAAAAATCCAAAAGATTTCGATATGGCAACCGATGCTAAACCAGATGAGGTTTTGAAAATAGCTAGAGAGAATGGATTCGGTACAGCAGAGGTTGGTAAATCATTTGGTGTTGTATTAATTAACGGACATGAGTTCGCAACATTCAGAAAAGATATCGGTAAAGGTAGAAGACCAGATGCTGTAGATTATACAGATATAGAGGGTGATGTAAAACGTAGAGATTTGACTATCAACGCGTTATTCTATGATATGGATAGAAATGAGATAGTTGATTTGGTTGGTGGTATCGCTGATTTAAAAAATAAAAACATTAGAACAGTTGGTGTTGCTAAAGATAGATTCGATGAAGATCCACTACGAAAACTACGAGCTTTAAGGTTCTCTGGTAAACTTAATGGCAAGATTGATAAGGATACCTACAACGCACTTAAAGATGACTCTACGTTAACGGGAGTAAGTGTGGAACGTATTAGAGATGAGTTCATTAAGAGTTTGAAAAGTGCAACATCTACTAAGAAATATATGGAACTAATTGATAAATTGGGATACACTAAATTAATACTTCCAAATATAAAAGTATCAAAACCATATATTGATGAAAATGATTATATTGTTTTCTTATCGTACATTTTACGTGATAATAAAACAGCGGAACTTGGTAAAAAATTACATAAGTTGACATATACTATGAAAAATAGTAAAGAGATACCAAGTATATTATTTCTAATGTCATTACACAAGTTCACACCAGAACAAATATTTCAATATAAGAAAAGTCAAGATAGAACATCATTAACAGATGATCAAATATTAACGTTTGGTAAGTTAATCGGTAAAGATTTCAAAAAATTGGTAAATCATAAATTATCAATAAGTGGTAACGATGCTCCACCTGAACTAAAAGGTGCAGCTGTTAAAACTTGGATAGATTCAGAAGAAACTAAATTATATCTTGGTGAGGATATAAAACAATACAATTGTGGTATAACTATGAGTGAATCTATGATTTATGAAATTGAATCCATAAAATCATTCAAACAACTATTCAGTAAATTACCAAGTGATTTACAGAAACGAGTAATGGCGTTGAAGAATCTTGAACAGGATCCGAAACATCATCCAGAGGGTAATGTGTTAAAACACACAATTACAGTAGTAAATCGTGCAATAAAACACAATCCTGATGATATTGATTTGTTACTAGCTGCTATATTCCATGATATCGGTAAAGATAGTACACATAGTAGTAATATAAAGACAAAACGTATCCAACATTTAGGACACGAAGAAACTTCAGCCGAACTTGTTAAGAAACACGCAAAATTCATTTTATCAATGGGTGGGAAGCCATCGGATGTATTTTACATTGTGAAACATCACATGAGAATGAAGAATTTTGATATAATGAAGTTGTCTAAAAAACGTAAACTAACAAATTACGGTGCATTTGATAAATTAGACACGTTTAATAAGAAATTAGACGGTGGTGGATTTGCTGAATCTATTGATGAGGATTTATTTAGTAGCAGTCTTAAAATGAAACCACATGAAACGTTAATAGTTAATTCTGTTATTGAATTTATGAAATCTAAATATGGATTCGATGCTAAGATAATTGTAAAGAAAAAAGAATCTAAGGGTATGATTGGTGATGTTGTGTTAAATGATAATTCATTAAACAATAATAAATTTTATTTACACTTCAATCCAAGTCAATCAATTACAATGATGATTAAGTCATTAATACATGAATTGACTCACGTAAAACAAATATCACGTAAAGAATTAAAACCGTCTGATGATTATAAAATGATATTGTGGAAAAATAAACCAATTATATCGGTAAGTGATTATAAAAAGACAATGAAAAACTTTGGTGAGTATAAAAAACTACCGTGGGAATCGGAAGCATACATTAACATGGCTAAATTATATAAGACATTTCTTAATTCATCTCAATGGAAGAGGTTATCTGGTGGCGATAACATAGATTACATAAAACAAAATATAGGTGAGAGTTACGTATTACAAGATTTAGAGAAAAAATACAATATTGAATTAGAATTATACGATAACGGTGATTATTTATCACTAGATAAGATAATAATACCAAAATCAGAACGTGGTGGTGGTATTGGTACAAAAGTAATGGATATTTTGATAAAATATTCTGATAAAGTCAAAAAACCTATCTATTTGACACCATCTAATGATTATGGTGCATCTTCTGTATCACGACTTACCAAATTCTATAAAAACTTTGGGTTCGTTAAGAACACCGATAAAAGTAAAACTAAAGCAACTATGGTAAGAGTATCAGAAATGGCCAAAGCAGACCTAAATAAGATTGAAAAATACGCTGAAAAACAACTATCACCAGAGGATATTGAGTTCGGTAAACATTTTTTCGATAGATTAAACGATAAACGTAATGGCAAAGAAATATCAGTAGCGGAATTAACTGGATTTTTCAAACGATTATCAAAATATAAGAAAAAGTTCAAAGAATTCTTGGAAAAGTACCAACAATTGGTAGTTAAGGATAAACGTCATAATATCAACATACCATTTATGACACAAACCAATCAAATTATTGCAAAAACAATAATGAGAAAAAAAGATTTCAAGACATCTAACAAAGTGATAACTATTGAACGTGTTAATTTCGTACCAGATATAGTAAAGAAATCGAAAACTTGGTACATGTTAAGTAAAAAAGATGTATTAACAATATCAGGCGATGTAATTGATTTGATACAAACCGCATATAAAAATACTAAAGGTTATCATGTTAATAATAAAAAAGATATAGATCGAAGTGTATTTTGGGATGTGATTGATGTTGATGGTGAATTTGATGCAGATACCGTTATATTTGGTAGAAAATCACCATTTGGTATAAAGATACAAGGTATTGGTCATGATGGTGAACAAAAATCAAAGAAAGTAGTAATTGCTAAGATAGTTAAATTATTAAACACAACTGGGTATTGGATAGAAGCGAGTGATGCTTTAGAGAATGTATTATATAAGAGTGGTACAAACTACATAAAATCTGAAAAGGTCGTACAATCAGTATTTCCAAACTCGGAATTAAAGATGACCGGTAATAAGGGTCAATATACTCGTAAGTTGGAATCCGGAAAAACCATAACAGAAACAATTTTTGGAAAACCCAAAGTTTCAGTAAAGGAAACAACTGATACAATTGGTGAGTTATACGATGATATGGTGGGATCATTGGAGTCATTCGTATTAAAGACACCTATAACAGAGGGTGGAGCCTATGGTCATATGAATCACCCATTTGATACTGAAATTAATTTAACTTTTGCACAATTAAAAGATATTGTTAATAAAGGTTTAGATGGTGAGTTAGAGGTAACAAAGGAAAAAACAGACGGACAGGCACTTTCTATATCATGGAGAGATGGTAAGTTAATTGCGGCTCGTAATAAAGGACACTTGAAAAATCGTGGTAAAGATGCACTAGATATAAAGGGTGTATCTGATAAATTTCAAGGTAGAGGTGGATTAACCGATGCTTATAACTTTGCAATGAAGGATTTGAAAGATGCGATTAGTAGTTTGAGTGAAAAACAACGAACTAAGATATTCCAAGATGGTGCATCGTTTATGAATTTGGAAGTTATATGGCCAGATTCGGTAAATGTAATACCATATGGACAACCATTATTGGTATTTCATAGTACTATGCAATATGATGAAGATGGTAAAGCTATCGGACAAAATGTAGATGCAGCAAAAATGTTAGCGGGTATGATTAAACAAGTGGAAAAGGATGTACAATCAAATTACACAATTCAGGGACCACCTATGATTACATTACCGAAAACCCAAAAGTTATCGGCTAAGAAATCTAAATATACAACTGCTATATCTAAATTACAGAAAGAGTTTAAGTTAAAAGATTCAGATGGTGTTGCTGAATATCACCAAGCATGGTGGTCGGATTATATTGATAAAAAATCACCAACCGTACTTGATGATTCTACTAAAAAGGGATTGGTAAAACGGTGGGCGTTCATGGAAAAATCATTTAGATTAGATACAAAGAACATACCAGATGCCGATACATTAAAATGGGCTAAAAAAGTTGATGGTGATGATAATAAAAAATTATCAAAGGATAACTTAATGAAGTTTGAGGATATATTTTTAGGTGTGGGTGCTGATATACTTGAATTCACAACATCTGTACTTACTGTTAATTCTGATGAAGCCACTAAGAAGATGAAAACTAAAATGGAAAAAACTATTGCCGATGTTAAAAAATCTAAAGACTCGAAAAAGATAGAAAAATTAAAATTGGAACTACGTAGATTAAATGCAATTGGTGGAATGGATAAAATTGTGCCAAATGAGGGCATCGTTTTCACATACGGAAAAGGAAAGGATGCTAATATTTTCAAACTTACCGGCAGTTTTGCTAGCCTAAACCAGTTGCTTGGTATATTTTTCTAAAAATAAGTGTTTAGGTATAACGGAAATATTATAAACTTATACTTATATATAAACACTAACATTATGACTGTATCTGAACTGACCATTATAATTGAGTATAAAGTTGACAATGATTTAACATTACCTGAAACTGCCCAGCACTTCAATATAAGTGTTGGCCAGTTAAGACGGTTATTACATGAAAATAATATAATCATACCAAAACGTACACGTGATTATTTACCTGAAACTGGTAATAAAATAAGTCAAACAAGACAACGTAGTAAACAAATTTACTTATCTCAATATAATTGGACTGATGAGTATGATAATTTTATAAACACTCACACCCGAGATAATAGTATTGGTATAAAATCATACTGTGAGTCACGTGGATATAACCAACGTCATTTACGTAATTTTATACGTGATAATGATTTACACCAACCACGTGGTATTCCTAAACGAACTGAAAAATGGAAACAGTCAATATCGGACTCATTAATAGGTAAGATTGCAAATCCCAAAGGATCCAATGGTAAATTGAAAGGTAAAAAATTGACTAAAGAACATCGGGATAATATTTCATCTGGTTTAATTAATTCATACTATGGGATTGGTATCACCGAATGGAAGGCGTTACAAGATGATAAAGCTATGTATTATAGAGATGTATGGAGAGTCACAAAAAATCAACCAATTGATACGTTACCCAATTACAAAAAGCGTGGAAATGCAGGTATTGATGGTAACTATCAGCTAGATCATATTTATCCCATTAGTAGGGGTTTTATGAACGGTATACCCGCTGATGTAATTGGTAATATTTCTAATTTACAGATGTTAGATTGGTATGAGAATAGAGTAAAAGGAAATTCATTAACATGATAAAATTAAAACAACTATTATTCGAATCAGGTAAATCAGCAGGTAAAGTTGAGGTTGCTAAGACTCCACTTGATAAAGCTCGGAACTATACAAGTAATGTGCTTAACAAAGTTGGTAGAAATATTAAAAATGAATTTCCTAACTTTGATAAAAATTATACAACGGTGTATAATCACATCAAATCAGGTAAAACACAACGTAAGGATATGCCAGCGATTGATTCTGGTGATATAATTGAATTTCAATATAGATTATCAAAGGGATATATTGATATTTCAAAACCACATGCACCAACTACAAACACAAATAATCCATTTCCAACGGGATTAACAGGTAAACGAGCAGATGATTGGTTGGAAGCTGGATTGAAACGAAACGATGGTGCAGATAGTGATGGTGATGATAAAATACCGATAAAACGAATTAAAACTGCAGTTGGTGATCTGAAGCCAATACAGAAACAAGTTTACTTAGATAAATCAATACATAAGATTGGCAGAGATGGTGCAAAAACGGCTCGTTCATTTTTAGGCAAAAGTGTATACATAGTTAGTAGTGATAATTATATTATAGATGGACATCACCGATATTTAACAGCAATGTTAATTGACCCAACTATACAAGTTAATACACTTTCGATTGATTTACCATTAAGTAAATTATTACCACTCGCAACAGCGTATGGTGATGCAATCGGTAATAAACGCAACGCGTAATAAATTATTTTTATATTTATATATGTTATGAAAGATAAGTTAATAGAGTATTTGGTAAAAATATGGAGGTATATTTGTGTTTTTTTTATAAAGATATACTTGTTTACCAAACGACTATATAATAACGAAGGGCCACACTCTAAACATTGTAAATGTTCAAAATGGGGTATATACGTTGGTCATGGTTGTCCCGATCCAGGCCACAAATTAATAGTACGAGGCGGAACTAAATTAGTTAAACGATAATATAACCAACTACCATTTTAAGCGAGTTAATCTATGATTAGCTCGTTTTTTTATTTTTACATATTTATATACAAACATGATATACCTAATGTATAATAATGAAAATATAATATAATGGCAAAACAATTTGATAAAAAATTTGATTTTTTATATTTATATGTATAACAATGTTTTACATTATGAAAAGAGAAAAATCAATTGCAATTAGAATGGAATCGGAACTTTATGATTATATTAGATCTAAATCAAAAAAAAATAGAACAAGTGTATCACATGAAATTAGAGTAATTTTATTAAATGAACTGAATAAACTGAAAGAGGTTTAGTATGTCAGAGAAAAATTATCATTATGTGTATAAGTTAATTGATAAAATTACTGGTGAATTTTATTATGGAAGTCGAAGCTGTAATTGTAAACCTGAATTTGATGTTGATTACATGGGTTCTATGGTAACGTGGAAACCAACTAAAAACAATTTAATTAAAGAATTGATAGAGGATTATTTTGAGGATAGAATTCATGC
>Ga0209658_1002074_pt1 | contig 11126 bp, 13 predicted proteins | sample SaaInlV_150m_DNA_6_FD_184656 | JGI IMG/M metagenome (GOLD analysis project Ga0209658, IMG submission 184656) | Marine microbial communities from expanding oxygen minimum zones in the Saanich Inlet - SI037_S4LV_150m_DNA (SPAdes) (version 2) | ecosystem: Environmental > Aquatic > Marine >...
AAAAATACTAAAAGCCTTTAGTAATTTTGACTTATAGTTGTTTACTTGTTTTTCCAAATCTTCTTTCTCTGTTTTGATATTCAACAATTGCTTTAGTAAAGTCTTGTTCCGAAAAGTCTGGCCAATATACATCAGTAAAATATAATTCAGCATAAGCTATTTGCCATAATAAAAAATTACTAATTCTTTGCTCTCCACTTGTTCTAATAAGTAGATCTACGTCAGGCAAATTTCTTGTGTAAAGATGGTCATTTATTACGGAATCATCAAAATTATCAAGAGAAATTATATCATTTTTAACTTTCTCTGAAATCTCTTTAACTGCTTTAAATATTTCTTGCTTTCCACCATAACTTAAAGCAAGAGTTAATGTCATTCCGGTATTATTCTTTGTGTTTTCAATAATACTGTTTAATACAGACTTTACTTTATTTGGGAGAGAGTTTAAGTCACCTATTGCGTTTAGCTTAATATTATTATTAAAAATATCTTCAAACTCCTCCTTGAGTGTCTGAACTAAAAGCTTCATAAGAGTATCAACTTCATTACTTGGTCTATCCCAGTTCTCAATAGAAAAAGTAAATAATGTTAAAAATTCTATTTTATGTTTGTTTGCTTCTTCAACAATTTTTTTTACAGCTGTAACTCCATTTTGATGCCCGAAGACCCTTGGCATTCCCTTTTGCTCGGCCCATCTTCCATTTCCATCCATTATTATTGCTGTATGCTTAGGAATCATTTTTTATTTTTTTTTATTTTTATTTCTCATATCCTGACCCCAGAATAATTTCTCTCTCAATCTCTTATAAAAATTATCATTATCAAATTTTATAGTGCCAATAGTAAAATCTGCTTTGAAAATTTCGATTTGATCAGAGCAATTTACTGAATACATTCTTGAGTCTACCGATAAGTTTATATCACTGTCTCCTTCAATTTTTATGTTTATTTTTGAATTATCAGGTATAACTAATGATCTCATGTTTATATTATGAGGTGCAATTGGATTTAAAAGAACAACATTTGACTCTGGAGAAACTATTGACCCTCCATTACTTAAAGAATAACCTGTTGATCCAGTTGGAGTTGAAATTATTAACCCATCTGACCAATAATTTGTTAAATAATTATCATTAATCTGACAAGATATGTTCAAAAGAGATGTGGTATCTTTTCTCTGAATTGTTATCTCATTAAGAGCAAATGGATAATCAGAAAATGCATCATTTAGAGAATCTGATTTAACCTGTAGAATCGTCCTTTCAATAATGCTAAACTTATTTTTATTAATTAAAGAAAAAGCTTCTTGAATGTTTTCTTTCTGAACACTAGTTAAGAAACCTAGTCTTCCTGTGTTAATGCCAAGAATGGGAATATTAGAGTCTTTAACATATGTAATTGATCTTAAAATTGTACCATCTCCTCCAATAGCAAAAACAAAATTAATATCATCTTCTATTGGATTTTTAGAATCAAAAAAAGAGAAATTTTCTTGAGCTTCCTCACTTAATTCACTTCTTATTTTTGAATCAATAACTAGTTGATTATTTTCTGAAATAATATCAATTATTTCCTTGCAACAATCAATTGAGGATTTGTTATGAAATGCTATGTATAGAGCTATTTTCATATCACAAAAATACAAACTTTATAACTTTATTAAGTACTATATTTGTAATTAAGTTTAGACACGAATCATGACTAGGTTAAGTGTAAATATTAATAAAATTGCAACACTAAGAAATGCTAGGGGTGAGGACTATCCAAATTTATTAAAGACTGCACAAGATATTATAAGCTTTGGAGCTCAAGGCATAACAATCCATCCAAGGCCAGACCAGAGACACATAAGATATTCTGATGCTTTGGAGCTCAAGGGAAAAATTAATACTGAACTTAATATAGAGGGAAATCCTAGTAAAAAATTTATAAATCTTGTTAATGAAATTAAGCCTGAACAGGTAACTCTTGTCCCAGATTCGGAGGATGCAATTACATCAAGTGCTGGATGGGATACAATTAATAACTTTTCATTCTTGAGTGATATAGTTGAAGAATTCCATTCAAATTCAATTCGAGTTTCGATATTTATTGATCCAGATATAACTATGCTAGAGGGAGCAAAAAAAATAAAGGCTGATAGAGTTGAGCTTTTTACTGGTCCTTATGCTAAAGAATATAATATTGATAAATTAAAGGCAATTGAAAAATATATTCAATGCTCAGAAGTTGCAGATGAAATTAATTTAGATCTTAATGCAGGTCATGATTTAAATCAAGATAATCTCACGTTTTTTATTAAATCAATAAAAACTATTAAAGAAGTTTCAATAGGCCATGCATTAATTTCTGAGTCACTTTATACAGGATTAGAGTCCACAATCAAATCATATTTAGATATACTTAAATGAAAATTCTTCATTCTAATTTAATAGGAAACTCTGAAAGAGAACTATTTATAATTCATGGATTTTTAGGTATGGGAGATAATTGGAAAACTCATGCAAAAAAAATTGCTGAAAACGACTTCAGGGTTCATTTAATAGACCTTAGAAATCATGGAAAAAGTTTTTGGAGTAATGAGTTTAATTTTGATCTTATGATTGATGATATTTACAACTATGCTAAACATCACGATATCAAAAAATTTAGCTTGTTAGGGCACTCAATGGGGGGAAATCTAACTATGTTATTTGCTCAAAAGTTCCCTCAGCTTTTAGATAAAATAATTATTGTTGATATCGTTCCAAAGGAATATAAACCTCACCATGGAAATGTATTAAATATATTAAATAGTTTAAATTCAATAGATTTTAAAAAAGTAAAATCAAGAAAAGATGCTGATACTCATCTTTTAAATTATATAGATGATGAAAGAGTTAGACAATTTTTATTAAAAAATTTATATTGGATAGATAAAGAAAGTTTAGGTTTAAAGATTAACATTAAAGTCTTGTTTGAGTTCAAAGATAAATTGTCAATTAAGCTTCAAAAAGATTCAAAGTTTAATAAGCCATCTCTTTTTTTATACGGCGATAATTCACCTTATGTTGATGAATCTGATTTTTCTTTACTAAATAAATATTTTCCTAAAATTCAAATTAATAAAGTTCCATTATCCGGACACTGGGTACATGCAGATAATCCATCTTTTTTTCTTGATAAAACAATTAATTTTTTAAATTGAATCATGGAAACTCATAAAGTTAGAAAAGCAAATTCTTCTGATGTAAAAGATATTCTTAGGTTACTAATTGAGCTTGCAGTATATGAGAAAGAACCTAATGCAGTTAAGGTCAAGGAGGAAGATTTAATTAGAGATGGTTTTGGAGATAACCCTAGGTTTGAATGTATTTTAGCTGAGTTTAACTCTGAAATTATTGGCTTAGCTTTTTATACTCCTAGATATTCAACTTGGGTTGGAGACACACTTCATTTAGAGGATCTAATTGTAACTGAAAAAATGAGAGGTAAAGGTTTTGGAATATCCCTTTACAGGGCTTTTTTATCTGAAGCAAAAAATAGAGGTGTCAATAGAGTTGAATGGTCAGTTCTTGATTGGAATAAGCCAGCCATTAATTTTTATAAGAATACTGGTGCAATAATTGATGGTCTAGATCAATGGAAAATTGTAAGAATGGATAAAGAGATTATTGAAAAATTCCTTTCAAATTAACTCAGTTTTAATAAAGTCAATAATAAACTTATTTATCTGATCTCTTATTTCAATAAATTCTACACCATATTGACCATTATTTAATTTAGAAGGGTCCTCAAAATTTTTATGTATTTTTTTTGCATTACTATTAGGTAAAATAGGACATGTCTCATTTGCATTATCACAAACAGTAATTACAAAATCTGCCATACATTTTACAGCATTTCTGTTTAATCCATGTTTTTCAATTCCTGCACTAAAAACAGATACTGAGTTATCGGTTAAGTGATTTAAAAATCCATGAGCAATTTGACTTCTACATGAGTTGCCAGTGCAAAGAATTAGAATGTTTTTCATTAAAAGCCTAATGAAAGTTGAGCAATATAAAAGAATAAGAATATACCAAATATATCATTAGCTGTTGTGATAAATGGTCCAGTAGCAATTGCAGGATCTATACCTTGTCTATCAAGAATAATTGGAACAAAGGTTCCAACTAAGGCAGCAATTATTATAACACCCATCATAGAGCCAGCAATAGTAAGACTCATAAATAAATCTTGATTTACAATCTGCCCAAATATGACTAGTATAATGGATAATGCTAAACCATTAATTAAACTTAAACTAACTTCTTTAAAAAGTCTAGTTAATAAAGAACCTTTAACTAAGTCATTTGCAAGTCCTTGAACTATAATAGCCGACGATTGAACTCCAACATTTCCAGCCATAGCAGCAATTAGAGGAGTATAGAAAAATAAATTTCTTAAATCTGGCTGATTCATGATTTGTTCAAAATCTTTTAAAATAAAAACACTTCCAAGTCCTCCCAAAAGCCCTAAAAATAACCAAGGTAATCTTGCCTTAGTTAATTGAAGAATAGAATCATTGACTTCAACTTCAGATGAAATACCTGCAGCTAATTGATAATCTTTTTCAGCTTCATCTTTAATCAGATCAACTATATCGTCAATTGTAATTCTTCCTAATAAAGTTTTTCTTTTATTGGTAACAGGAATAGCTTCTAAATCATATTTAGACATTATTTTAGCCACTTCTTCACCTTCTTGATCAGCTGTAACAAAATCTACTTTAGGAATAAAAATATCTTTAACTTTTGATTTTGATTTTGCAGTAACCACATCTTTTAATGAAAGTCTTCCTTTCAATCTATTTTTGGAATCAACTACATAAATAGAGTGAACTCTAGTTACATCTTTTGCTTGTTTTCTAATTTCATCAATGCACTTAGCAATACTAAGATTTTCACTTACTTTCACTAACTCTTTTGCCATTAATCCACCGGCTGTATTTTCATTATACTTAAGTAACTCTTTTATATCATCTGTTAATTCAGAATCTTTAATTTGAGAGAATACTCTTTCTTGTCTATCTTCAGGTAACTCTGAAATCACATCTGTTGCATCGTCAGTATCAAGCTCTTCAATTTTTTCAGCAATTTCTTTAGCGGAAAGATTATCAAGAATAATTTCTCTTAGATCTTCATCAATTTCAGCAAGAGCATCTGCAATTCTATGTTTGTCAAAAATTTTAACAAGAAAAATAACTTCTTTAATTTCTAGAAGTTCAAATATTTCAGCTAAGTCAGCATAATGAAGCTCATTAAGTTCCATGATAATTTTTTCATTATCATTACTTTTAATAAATCTCTTAATCTTATTTATTAATTCATCATTGACTTTAAATTGTCTCATTACTAATTTTTTGAGTTAATATGACAAATTCTTCAACAGAAAGCTGCTCAGGTCTTAATCCAAATATACTATCTTCTAATATATTTTCTTGTATATCAAGTCTTTTTAGAGAATTTTTTAATTTCTTTCTTCTCTGTTGAAAACTTAATTTAATGACTTTATCTAATAAATTAATATCACAGTTAAGATTTATGTCTTTTTTCCTTGTCATAGAAATAACTGCAGAATCAACTTTTGGCTTAGGAAAAAATACATTTGGAGAAACATTAAATAAAATTTTAACATCATATAATAGTTGAGTTTTAACTGAAAGTATTCCATATTTTTTTGTGTTATTGTTGCTTACAATTCTTTCTGCTACCTCCTTTTGAAACATACCAACAAGACAACTAACAGATTTATAGTTATCAATAGCTTTAAATAAAATTTGCGAGGATATGTTATATGGAAAATTTCCAATGATTAAAATCTTACTTAATGAAGGATAAGTTAAATTGATATCAAACTTTAGAAAATCTTTTTCTATTATTTCTGGATTTTCATCTTCAAATTCATTTTTAAGAAACAATATTGATTCTTTATCAATTTCAATTAGAGTTAGAATATCTTTTAATTTTAATAGATATTTTGTTAGAGCACCTTTTCCAGGTCCAACTTCAATAACTTTTTCATATTTACTAAAATCGACAGAATCAATGATTTTTTTTGATATATTTTCATCAATTAGAAAATGTTGACCCAGGAATTTTTTTGGATTAACATTTCCTGTCATAATATTAATTTATTATATCAAACCCAGTAAAAGGGACTAAAACCTTTGGAATTTTAATTCCATCTTTTGATTGATTATTCTCAATTAATCCAGCCATTACTCTAGGGAGAGCAAGAGAACTTCCATTTAGAGTATGTAGTAACTGATTTTTACCATCTTTATTTTTAAACTTAAGATTAAGCCGGTTGGATTGATATGTTTTGAAGTTTGAAACAGAACTTATCTCAAGCCATTTCTTTTGACCCTTTGAATATAGCTCAAAATCATAGGTAATAGAAGAGGTAAAACCCAGATCTCCAGCACATAAATTTAAAATTCTGAAATCTAGTTCTAGTTCATTTAAAATCCCTTTAATATGTTCTTTCATTCCAGATAGAGCATTACTTGAATTTTCGGGATGCTCAAGTCTAACTATTTCGACTTTATCAAATTGATGAAGTCTATTAAGCCCTCTTACATCAGAACCATAGCTTCCAGCTTCTCTTCTAAAACAAGGTGTATACCCTGTAAGAAGAATTGGAAGTTCTTCAATAGACAAAATATTGTCTCGGTAGATATTTGTTAAAGGGACTTCTGCAGTCGGAATTAAATAAAAATCATCATTATTAACATGATACATTTGATCATCTTTATCCGGCAATTGTCCAGTTGCAAAAGCAGATTCAGAATTTACTAAATGAGGAACTTGAAATTCAGTATATCCTGCAGATGTATTCCTGTCAAGAAAAAAATTAATAAGTGCTCTTTGAAGTTTTGCACCCTTCCCTTTGTAAACTGGAAATCCTGAGCCAGTAATTTTACTTCCTAGTTCAAAATCTATTATATCCAAGTCTTTAGCTAAATTCCAATGATTTTTTAAATTATCTGGGGTGTCTTTAATCTCACCACTAGAGAAAACTTCCAAATTATCATTAATAGTAAGACCATCAGGAACATCACTGTCGGGTAAGTTAGGAATGGTTGTAATTAGACTTAAAATATCAGATTTTATTTTATCAAGTTTATCTGATAAGTCTTTTGACTTAGCTTTTAAATCTGTAGACTTACTTTTAAGATTTTCAACATCATCACTTTTATTCCCTGATTTAAATATTTCAGCAATTTCTTTTGAGATAGTATTTGACTCAAATAAAAATTGATCTAGCTCTTGTTGTATTTTTTTTCTACTATTATTAAGTTCTATGATTTCATCTATAACACCAAGATTCTTAAAACCTCGCTTCTCAAGACCTTTTAAAGTCTCATCTTTGTCATTAGAAATTTTATCGATTGATAGCATAGATTATTTTGAAATCAAAGATAAAACTTATTTGTTTATTAATTTTAAACAATAATTTTCATCTTTTAATAATTGCTTTTTTAGACCTTCTATTGAAGCAAACTTTTTTTCATCTCTAATTTTTGAAATCATTTCAATAGAAATTACATGATCATAAATATCTTCATTGAAATTGAATAAATGAACTTCAAGTGATTTATCATTTGACCCAATAGTTGGTCGATGGCCTATATTCATCATACCATTATATATCTTATTTTTAATTATCGTTTTAATAAAATAGACTCCATCTTTAGGTGTGATTTTATACTTCTCTTCAATAAAGATATTTGCAGTAGGATAATTTATTTTTTTCCCCAACCCATCTCCCTTGATTACTTTTCCGGTAAGTTTAAAAGACCTTCCAAGGTATTTTCCAGCTGTTTTTAAGTCACCATCATTAATTGAGTTTCTAATTTTTGTTGAGCTTACTTTAATTTTCTCAATTTCTTGAGCTTTAATTTCTTCTACTGTGAAATCGTATTCATTAGCATAATTTTTTAGATCTGTAACAGAAGCCTCTCTTCCTTTTCCAAATCTATGATCGTATCCAATAATTATATGTTTTACCTTAAGCCTTTCAACTAAAAAGTCTTTTATAAATTGATTAGCTGTCAATAAGGAGAAATTTTTATCAAAAGGATGAATTATCAATGAGTCAATTCCAATTCCATCTAAATGAAGAATCTTTTCATCTAAAGTATCAATCATCTTTACATCATTATACTTATTTAATATTATTCTTGGGTGAGGAAAAAAAGTTAATACAACAGAAGATAAATCTCTACTCTTAGAGGAATTAATTAGTCTAGTAAATATTTTCTGATGACCATGATGAAGACCATCAAATGTTCCTATTGTTACAACTGACCTTTTATCTTGATTATAATCCTCAATACTCCTATAAATTTTCATCTATAAAATTCTTCTTATTATAAAAATTCATTGTTCTTTCAATCCCCGTTTGGATAAATGAAAATATAACATCAGTTGATACTATGACTATTTTTTGAATATTTATTTGTTCTGAATCAGTCCACTTACCAAGTACATAATCCGACTTGGATGTTTTGATGTTATTTGAGATACCAACTCTAACTCTAGGGTAATTTGAGGTTCCTAAATAATCTTCGATATCTTTTAAACCATTATGTCCTCCAGCAGTTCCATTTGATTTTACCTTAATATTTCCAAAATAAAGATTCATATCATCACATATTATAAGAATATTATCATTACTGACTTTTTCTTTATTTTTCCAATATGAAAGTGATTTACCAGAGTTGTTTACGTAATTATTTGGTTTAATCAGTATAATTTTTTTACCCTTAAACTTAGATTCTGCTCTTTGGGCTAATTTAACTGATTCAAAATTTACATTTAGAATTTTTGATAGTTCATCAAGAACATTAAATCCAATATTATGTCTAGTATTGTTATATTCTTCACCAATATTTCCAATTCCTAGAATGAGATACTTGTTCATATCAGACTTTGTAGCTAATAGTGATACGATTTTTTTAAAAAAATGCATTATATAATAATCTTATTTAAAGTTAAGATTAATTATATAACAATTATTCTTTTGAATCTTGAGAACCCTCTTTAGGAGTTTCAGCTCCTTCAGCTCCTTCAGCTCCTTCAGCTCCTTCAGCTCCTTCAGCTCCTTCTTCAGTTTCCTCATCTTCAGGCAATGCCATTGCAGCTCTAGATGTTCTTACTTGACAAACAACAGTGTTTTCAGGGTGAAGCAATTCAAAGTCCTCACTCTCAAGTTCAGAAGCATAAAATTTATCACCTAGTTCAAGTGTTGAAATATCTACATTAAGTGAATCAGGAAGATTACCAGGAAGGGCTTTAACTCTAAGTTTTCTTTTATTTCTAGATAATACACCACCACTATTTAAAACTCCAGGCGCTGATCCACTTAGTTCAACAGGAATATCCATTGTTACAGGTTTATCATCATGAATCTCATAAAAGTCTGCATGTAAAATTTTATCTGATACTGGATGAAATTGAATATCTTGAAGAATTGCATTTTTCTTATTATCACCAAAATCAAGAACAACAGTGAGCGCTGCTGCAGTGTATACTAAATCCTTGAAACCTATTTCAGTGGCAGTAAAATGTAAAACTTCATCACCTCCATATAATACACACGGAACATTACCATCTTTTCTTACTGAATTAGTACTTGTTTTTCCAGTAACCTCTCTTATTAAACTTTTAATTTTTATTGATTTCATTTTTTTATTTTATAAATAGTTTGTCAATTGATTTATTATGATGAACATTATACATTGCTTCAGCAAATATTTTCGAGCATGTTAAATGTTCAACTTTTTTAGATTCTTTTTTTATCTCAATTGAATCACTTGTGATTAATTTCTTAAGTTTTGATTTTTCAATTTTTTCATATGCATCACCAGAAAGCAATGCATGAGTACAGATAGCAATCACTGATATTGCTCCTTTTTCAATCATTAAATCAGCAGCTTTAGCTAAGGTTCCTGCTGTATCAACCATATCATCAATCAAAACAACATTTTTACCTGTTACATCACCAATTAATTCCATATGCGTAATGATATTCCCTTTAGATCTTTGTTTATAACAAATAACAACATCAGCATCTAAAAACTTAGAATAGGCATATGCTCTTTTTGAACCTCCCATATCAGGTGATGCAATTGTTAGATTATCAATGTTTAAAGATTTCAAATAAGGAACAAAAATTGACGAAGCATATAAGTGGTCAACTGGTTTCTCAAAAAATCCTTGAATCTGATCAGCATGTAAATCCATTGTTATAATTCTAGTTGCTCCAGCCGATTCAAGAAGTTTAGCTACTAATTTAGCTCCGATTGGAACTCTTGGCTTGTCTTTTCTGTCTTGTCTTGCCCATCCAAAATATGGAATAACAGCAGTAATATGTCTTGCGGAGGCTCTTTTTGCAGCATCTAGCATTAAGAGCATTTCCATTAAGTTATCTGATGAAGGGTTTGTAGATCCAATTAAAAAAACACGAGAACCTCTAACAGATTCTTCAAATGAAGGTTGAAACTCTCCATCACTATACCTTTGAAAATATACGCTACCTAAATCTTGTCCAAAGTGTTTTGCAATTTGTTTAGACAAAGTCGTGCTTTGAGTACATGAAAATAGTTTAACCGGTGTTTTCACAATTAATTAATTGGAGTGCAAATTTATAAATAATTATTGTTCAGTATAATTTTATTATAAATTATTTAATATAATGGAATTTATTAATTTTGAGCTCTTTAGCTTCGGTGGCGAAACTGGTAGACGCGCTGGATTCAAAATCCAGTTCCTTTGGGAGTGTGGGTTCGATTCCCACCCGAAGTACTACGCAAAATCATAATCAACTATTTAACAGTATTTTATGGTTTTTTTATTACCTATTTGGCATCATATTGGCAACAAAACCTGAAAAAAATCTACTTACTTAGTATAAATCCCACCCCCCGGGGTCATTTTAAAATCAATTTTCTTTTTGGGTTCTGTGCTTGATATACAGTATATTATCTAAATGCTCTAAGTTTTTAATTTATTAAATTAGAGATATGAAAAAGATTTAAATAGGGATTGTAAAAAATAATATAAAATTTTATATATATATATATATTCTTTCCTAATTTT
>Ga0209658_1002078_pt1 | contig 11124 bp, 13 predicted proteins | sample SaaInlV_150m_DNA_6_FD_184656 | JGI IMG/M metagenome (GOLD analysis project Ga0209658, IMG submission 184656) | Marine microbial communities from expanding oxygen minimum zones in the Saanich Inlet - SI037_S4LV_150m_DNA (SPAdes) (version 2) | ecosystem: Environmental > Aquatic > Marine >...
TTTTAATAAAAACGATTCTCTTTACTGGGCTAGCACTAATTGCATTTGCCGCGAATTCAGTGCTGTGCCGTTTGGCACTAGGAGAGAGTGCTATTGATGCATCTACCTTTACTATAGTACGACTGCTTTCTGGCGCTATTGTGCTGACAGTTATTCTGAGCATCAGTAAACTTAACTCTAACTCTAACTCATCCACAAAAGGAAGCTGGCCTGCAAGTATAGCGTTGTTCATTTATGCGATTACATTTTCCTTTGCGTATGTGACGCTGGACACAGCAACCGGGGCGCTCATTTTATTTGGATCGGTTCAAGTTACAATGATACTAATGAGTATGTTTTCGGGGAATCGCTTACATATTTCTGAATGGTTTGGTATGGCGCTCGCTTTTACTGGATTTGTTTATCTCATTTTACCGGGTGTAACAACACCCTCAGTTATCGGTTTCTTTCTTATGACTGTGTCTGGAATTGCATGGGGTATCTACACTCTTAAAGGCCGCGGCTCTAAGAATCCGATTATGGATACTGCTTTTAATTTTTTAAGGACTCTGCCGTTTGTCATTATTCTGGCTATCATTACGATTAAATATGCACATTATTCATCAGAGGGAATTTTATTGGCAGTATTATCAGGCAGCATTGCATCAGGCATTGGATACATGATATGGTATACCGCGCTCAGTGGACTTTCAGTTACTCAAGCGGCAGTGCTTCAGCTTTTAGTACCTGTAATAGCAGCTGTGGGAGGCGTGATATTTGTGTCCGAATCGATCAGTTTCCGTCTAACAGTTTCATCCGCAATGATACTTGGCGGTATTTTAATGGTAGTTTTAGGAAGATATTATTATCTTCAGTTAAAAACTGTTGGCAAAACATAACAACGGAATAAATTCAGAATTATGTTTCCGTGCTCTGCACTTTAAAATTATCTGCTTATGCCTGCCTTAGACCTCTGGATTAAATCCAAATGAGATTAAAAATTAAATATTAAGAGGATAATAAATGACTGACTTATTCAATGAAAAAGCCAAAGATTGGGATGCTAATGAGATGAGAACAATGCTTTCAGCTGCTATTGGATCATCAATATTGGAGCATGTTTCTTTGCATGAGCAGATGCGTGTGATGGATTTCGGTGCAGGTACAGGTTTGATTAGCTCTCAAGTCGCACCACTGGTAAAAAAGATAGTTGCTGTTGATATATCCGAAGCTATGTTAAATAAACTTGTCGCCAAACCAGAATTACAGGCAAAAGTCGAAATAGTCTGTCAGGATATTATTGAAAAACCCATAGCTGATAATTTTGACCTAATTATGAGTGCTATGTCTATGCATCATGTAAAAGACACGTCTAAGCTGATTCAAAGATTTTCAGAACATTTAAATCCAGGAGCGTCTATTGCCTTAGCTGATCTCGACAAAGAAGACGGAAGTTTTCATCCAGAAGATAGTGAAGGTGTTTTTCATTTAGGCTTTAAAAGGAATGAACTGCAAATCATCCTGGAAAAATATGGGTTCAGAGAAGTTCAATTTGTAACTGCGCATACTATTAATAAAGAGGAAAAAAAGTATCCCATATTTCTGGTAACAGCTACAAAAAATTAATTTCTACCTTTTTTTAATTTTGCAAATCTTCTAAAAAAATAAGCATGTCTGTTAATTTTCGTAAAATTTCAGTCGAAGGAACACCTGAAGAAATTGGTTTTCAAACAGGTACACTTTTGAAGGATGAAATACAGCAAAATAGTGAATTTTATATTGCCTACATTTTGGAAAAAATGTCGTCCCAACAGCTTTCAAAAGCAGTTTTGGATATTAAATCCCTGCTGGAAAAGTTTTGTCCTCATTTGTTAGTTGAAATTGAACACATGGCAAGTGCAGCGAAAATCAAACCTGAATATTTATTTGCAATGAATGCAAGGACAGAGCTTTTGTTATCGCCAAATTACAATGAGTGTACCGCAATTGCTTTTCCTAAAAAGGGGATCTTAGCTCAAAACTGGGATTGGTCAAGCAAGCTGGAAGATAACTCTGTTGTGATCGAAATAACGAAACCAAACGGCTTAAAGATTATCCAATTAACAGAGGCAGGTGTTTGTGGGAAAATTGGCATGAATAACTACGGTATTGGTCTTACATTGAACATTTTGAGGACATTAGACAGGAATTTAAAAGGAGTACCAGTTCATCTTATCATGCGATGTATTTTAGAATGCAAAACATTTGAAGAAGTAATCAGTACAGTAAAAAGTTTTACTAAAGGTACTTCCAGTAATCTTATCATTCAAAATTCAGACAACTCAATAAACGTTGAGTATGGTGGTCAAGCATGGAAACTATTTAGTATTGAAAATGATTTTTATGTTCATACAAATCATTTCATCCATATTGATAGAGTTTCTGTTGATGAAAATTCCTTTGAGAATTCATTGCACAGATACAATCGGTCTCATGAACAATTGAGAGAAAATGAGCAGACTGTTGATAGTATGAAAAATATTTTATCAGATACGCAGGGAGAGCATCCTATTCTATCGAAGTATGTACCGTATTTAGATAAAAATATGGGAGATACTGGTACGTTGGCTACTATTGTGATGGATTTGAAAAATGGTACTTTTGAGGTTCGCAAAGGGAATCCAAACTCAAAACATTTTGATCTTAATCAATTCTCCATATATCAATCATGAACCCGTAAAAAGTTATTATGACACCAATGTTTGTCATTCCCGCGAAAGCGGGAATCCATTATTTCAGATACTTACAAGTTCCTGGATTCCCGCTTTCGCGGGAATGACAACTATTACAAAGCCATCATCATTAATTGATTAGCTGGTATTTTTAAAAGAGCTTTGCAATTATTTTTAAGCAGAACTGCACTGCTAGCAAGTTCATTGTAACTCACAAGTAGAGTGTTATCCAAACCTTAGACATTGTAGAAATTAAGACTATGCAGTACAAATACTACATTTGTGATGTTTTCACGACTAAACGATTTGGAGGAAATCCGCTGGCAGTTTTACCGGATGCGGAAGGTCTCACAGAAGAACAAATGCAGCAGATTGCAAGAGAGTTCAATTTTTCTGAGAGTACATTTGTTTTTCCTCCGGAAAAAGGAAATACTAAAAAAGTTCGAATTTTCACTCCGTCCACAGAGGTTCCGTTTGCAGGTCATCCAAATATTGGAACGGCCTTCGTATTGGCCTCGTCAGGAATGACTGAAGAATATAATGAAACAACGGAATTCGTCTTTGAAGAAAAAGCAGGTTTAGTTCCAATAACTTTACAGAGACGCGATGAAGGATCGTTCTGGTGTGAACTTCAGGCTCCGGAAAAATTTTCGCTTGGAAAAAGCATTTCCGCCGAAATATTAGCATCCGCAATTTCACTGACAACTGACAAAATAATTACAAATGTTCATCTCCCTCGGGTTTTTTCAGTCGGCTTGCCGTTTCTTATAGCAGAATTAAAAGATCGGGGCGCCTTGGAGGAGGCAAGTGTTAATCCGGAAGAATTTAAGCAGCTAGTTGGTCAAGACCTTCCCCCTTATGTTCACCTCTACACCCGAAGTAAAGATGAGTTTGATATACGGGCACGCATGTTTGCGCCTTTTGACGGAGTGCCTGAAGACCCTGCTACAGGAAGTGCTAATTGTGCGTTAGGTGGTTTACTGACCTATTACAACAATGCGAGTTCCGGCAATTTTGAATGGAAAATTGCCCAGGGTATTGAGATGGGGCGACCTAGTAGTTTGAAGGCGCGTACTCATAAAAAAGATGGCGAAGTTATTTCTACGTATATTAGTGGAAGTAGCGTGATGGTCAGTGAAGGAGTTATTTATGTTGACTGAATGGCGAACTATCCGTGTTTGCTTAAATTTCGCTGGCAGTTTTTTAAGCGGCTTTGTTTACAGCAAAAATTCCGTGACGGTTTTGAAAGCTATAATTGAATCGTGGGATTGCTGGAGTTTATTTAAACACCACTAATGTCTGCTGCTGGAATTCATGCAGCAGGTCAATAATAAAAAGAGGCTCACAAAAGTAATTATTACGTTCATTATTCTGCTATACTTTTTCTTCATTTTCAAAAATTATTCTTTTGAATGCTGTTTCCTGTAAAAGGGAGTGTATTTATCAACCACAATAAAATTCAAAAAATAATTTCAAACCTAACTGCCTGCCCAGGCATAATTCAAGACAGTGATTCTTCGGATGCACAGCAATAAAGATCAAAGTTTTTCTCCAAATGCAGGCTTGGAACATGCGATAAAATTGCTGCAACAAGTATCTTTTGAACCTGAAAATTTGCCTAAAAAATGTCCCAATTCAGGTCTTGGTGAATTAGAGACAATGGACCTTCTCGCACCGCATGTACTTGGCAGAGCAGCCCGTTTAGATCGAAGTGATACTTTGGCGCACATGGATCCTCCTACACCCTGTATTACCTGGGTTACAGCACTTTGGAATGCGAGTCTAAATCAAAATTTACTTCACCCTGCAACTTCACCATTTGCGCTTGAAGCAGAGAAGCTGGTTATTGACTGGTTGACTCCTTTCTTTGGTATGAATGGTGGGCATATGTGTTCAGGTTCAACACTTGCCAATCTGACTTCGCTTTGGGCGGCGAGGGATGCTGCGGGCATAAAAAGGGTGGTTGCTTCAAAAGCTTCTCATCTTAGTATCAAAAAAGCTGCGCGGATACTCGGTTTAAGCTATGAAGAAATACCAACCAATTCCAAAGGCCAAATTGATACTGAACAACTCAATAATATTTCAGATGCGTGTCTGGTTCTAACTGCCGGAACAACTGCAACAGGATCAATTGATTCCCTGAAACTGGCAGGACAAGCAAAATGGACTCATGTTGATGCAGCTTGGGCCGGGCCATTGTGCTTGAGCCCTTCTCATGCGCATTTGTTGGCAGGTATCGAGAATGCGGACTCTGTCGCCGTTTCTGCACATAAATGGTTTTTTCAACCTAAGGATTCTGCACTGGTCATGTTTCGTGATCCAACAAAAGCTAACTCTGCAATAAGCTTTGGCGGCGGTTATTTAACTTCTCCTAATATTGGAGTTCAGGGTTCACGCGGTGCAGCGGCTATACCTTTATTGGCAACACTACTTGCATGGGGTAGAGACGGACTTGTTGAACGTATTGACCGTACAATGTTGATGGCAACAAAACTCGCTGAAAATCTGAACAACAATAAAAGAATAGCTCTTTGGGCAATGCCGACAACAGGGGTAACTGTCTTTCGTCCGCTTACATGCAGGACTGAGGAATTACATAAGCGTTTAGCTGAGGGAATGTTTTCAAGCTGTATGCTTGATGATGAGACTTGGTTGAGGTCTGTTGCCGCAAATCCTCTGGCTGATATTGATGAGATTATTTCAAAACTTAATGATGAACTAAATTGAAAGTTTGGATTACATTCTCACAAATGGAATAAGCAAATATAACAAAAAGTACACTTTTGAGCAAATCAATATCCATGTTCAACACTTCACACAGGATCTTTGAGTCATAAAAAAGGAGAACATTTGAGTTTAACATTTCGTGAAGCAGTGGAAAAAGACCTTCCTTTATTGGTAGAGATGCTGGCGGACGATGAATTAGGTTCACAACGTGAAGATACATCCAACCCGCTTAATTCAGCATATTTTTCCGCATTCAAGAATATAGTAGCTGATCCTAATAATGAGCTGATTGTAGTAGAGAAGGATGGCAATCTAATCGGAATGTTACAGTTAACTTTCATCCCATATTTAACCCATAAGGGCTCCTGGAGATGTCTGGTGGAAGGAGTACGAATTCACAAAAATTTCCGTGGAGAGGGTATAGGAACCAGAGTCTTTGAATGGGTCATTCAGTATGCGAGGGGCAAAGGGGTAAGTATTCTTCAATTGACTTCAGACAAACAAAGACCGGATTCAATACGGTTTTATGAAGGTCTTGGATTCAAAAGTACACATGAAGGTTTGAAACTAAAACTTAATTAACAGCTAACAATTCGTTGCCCGCATGCCGGGGAACTCTGCGTTAGCAGTTTAAACTAATTTCCAGTAACTCCATGAGAGAGACTATATGAATGAAATCATATTTGAAGTACAAACTCTTTCTGCTGCGAAAAAGGCTGTTACGAAAGCAATGCGAGAGTAAATACTTTGGAGAGATGTTAATATGTACAAAGCTGAGACTGTTGTTATACTAGATTTTGAAACTACAGGTCTTTCTCCTGATAATGGAGATCGTGCAATTGAGATAGGCGCTGTACGCATTGAAGATGGTGAAATAAAAGAACATTTCCAAGTGTTAATGAATCCTGGTCAGCGTATTAGCCATTTCATTGAAGATTATACCGGGATTACAAATGGGATGTTAAAAGAAGCTCCACCCTGTAAGGAGGTAATGCACAGATTCGCTGACTTTATTAGTGGTTATAATCTTGTTGCACATAATGCTTCATTCGATAAACGTTTTCTTGATGCAGAGTTAGGAAAAATATCCAGGAAATATTCTGGGCAATTCGCCTGTTCAATGTTAGTGGCACGAAGAATTTATCAAGAAGCGCCAAATCACAAATTGGGTACTCTAGTGAAGTATGCGAACATTCCGTCTGATGGTGTTTTTCACCGCGCTCTTTACGATTCTGAAATGACAGCAAAACTATGGCTGGCGATGTTGGACTATATTGAAAGGCAGTACAGGATTGATTCAATACCGTTTGCATTAATTCAAAAATTGGCAAGAACTCCTAAAAATGCTGTTTGCAAATTTCTGGAGCAAGGGTCAACTTCTGATATTACGGTTAGACAGCAAGCAAAGTAATTCCAGATGAAACGTGTCCAATTTATTTTTCCTATGGACTTGGCATTAGTTTAATTTCATTTTGCAATTCTAATAATAAGGTTCAAAAATGTTTGGTACTCATGACTTATTACTTTTTGTTTTTTCTGGATGGCTACTTAATTTAATTCCCGGAGTGGATTCGCTTTATATTATAGGAAGAGGAGCGTCTCAAGGTTTGCGTGCTGGATCCATTGCGGCATTCGGAATAGGTACTGGAATATTTATGCATATCATGGCGGCGGCACTTGGACTTTCTGCTATTTTGGCAACTTCGGCTGCGGCTTTTACAATTCTCAAATTGATAGGTGTAGCTTATTTGATGTACATGGGAATTACTATGTTATTGACAAGCAAAGTTGCTAATGAAACTCAAATGGTTGAGATAGAAAAAAATGTTTCATTGAGAAAAGTATATACACAAGGAATTCTTACAAATATTCTTAACCCCAAAATTGCCCTGTTTTTCTTAGCTTTTGTTCCCCAATTTATAAACTCTGATGCTCCGAATAAGGCTCTTGCTTTCATATTCTTAGGTTCCATATTTACTATAAATGGGATGATCTGGTGTAACTTTCTTGCCTGGGCTTCAGCAAAAAGTAGTAATCTGCTAAAGAAAAATAAAATGCTTACACGCTATTTGCAAAAATCCGCAGGTTTATTATTTATTTACTTTGGATTAAAAATGGCTTTCGAGGACTAGCTGTATCATAAAATTTGTACAATCAGTAGCCACAAGTTTTAAAAAGAACTTGGTCTTAACTTGGACTTTAGTATAAAATCAACTCGCTAAATCCGGACAGTCTTGAGATTGTTTAATCGTCAATGTCTAATGATTAAAAATGGTAGACTATCTAGGATTTTAACAGAATTTTAATGAATGAAAATGGGGGATTCTATCATGACAATTGCAAAAGACTTGAAAAAACAACCTTGGAAGTTTTCGATAGGAGACGAAACTCAGGGCATATTTCGAAAATTGACGGAAGGAATTTCAACTAGAATTTTCAGCGGAGAAAATGTGATGCTCTCAGTAGTAAAGCTTGAACCGAATACTGCGGGCACGGTTCATAGTCATCCGGAGGAGCAGTGGGGAGTTTTACTTGAAGGTGCGTGCGTGCGAATCCAAGGCGATGAAGAGTTGACAATGAAGGAAGGTGATTTTTGGTACACGCCATGTGGTGTCTCTCATGGAATTCGTACTGGTGAGACTGGTGCAACTGTGTTAGATGTTTTTAGTCCTCCAAGAAATGAATACAAAAAGCAGGGAGAAGGTTTTAGCTCATCAACATTAACCAATGAGAAAGGTTAAATAGCTTTATGGATATAACAAATTATTTTGCTGAAATGCCGGAAGGACGCAGCGAAAAGGCCTTGTCCGTTCATAAACTGGTTTTGGATTTATTCCCAAAATCTAAGGTCAGTCTGAAATATAAAATGCCGACTTATGAATCCGAAAATGGTTGGTTTGCAATTGCTAACCAGAAACACTATTGGTCTGTTTACACTTGTAGTCTTGAAAAAATTTCAAAATATCTGACTGCTAACCCTGACGTAAAACATGGAAAAGGCTGTATCAATTTTAGAAATAAAGACGATGTGGATCTGGAAACAATGAAACTGGTGGTTCAGCAGGCAATGAATGGGTGAAAAACACTTTGGTTTTAAAGCGTGCTAAAAAGTAGAGTGCAAAACTAAACTCAAATCAACATGATTCATTTTAAAATACAGAAATAATGAAACAAGAAAATAACAATAATAAGCTGACCGTCCAGCCAATTGATTATTTGGTTCCGGATGTTCCGCAAAAACTTCCGCTCTTTGAAGTGCCGTTGCTGAAAGCAAGCTCTGAGACACTGGAAAATTATGGTGAACTTGTTGATGATTACCATGATTATCCTGTAGAAATTGTAACTTGGCCTTCACAAGGTAGACGCCCTGTAGATTCCGGAACCGGCAATGAGGCTGGTACAGTTTCAGGTACTTTCGATTTTTGGTGGGAGGGTGATTATTTGTACGGCAAAAATCATGCTGTGAATGATCAATATCTATTGGGCTGGTCCAAAAACCCCGGAGAAGCACAAAAGGATCCGCAAAATTTTGTAGACCATGAACGTGTTCTTTTGTGGCACGTCAATTATCATCCGGACGGCGGACAACTATTTTACCCCTTAGATGGCTTGCCTTTCGTTGTGCCGCTGGCTCTACCGGGAGATGATGTTAAACCCTCAGATTTTGTCGCCTTTTACGTCGATGGCGGGAAGGGTTTGTATATTCATCCAAATGTCTGGCATGAAGGTGTTTTCCCGCTGACAGAAAAAGCAAGTTTTTATGATAAACAAGGAAAGGTTCACGCACGGATTAGCTGTAATATCGCACAGGAATTTGGTGTGTTTTTAGCAGTTCCGCTAAAATGCCCTTCTTAGATTTTTTCGAAAAACAACAAAAACAGCTGGAGATTTAAAATGGAAAAATTGAAACCATACATAATGTATAACGGTGACTGTGAAGATGCTGTTAATTTTTATAAAAAATGTTTCAATGGCGAAATTGCAATTCTCCGAAGATACGGAGATTCTCCAATGGAAGTTCCGGAAACTCAAAAAAATAAAATATTGCATATAGAATTGCAGTTTTGGGGAGGCTCGATCCTGGCTTCTGATCAAATGGACAACACTGAAAATTCAAAAATAGCTAATTCCAATATTCAACTGAGTTTAGGCTTCGAAGATCCTCTCAAAATGGAAAAAACATTCAATTGTCTCAAACAGGACGGGCAGGTAACGATGGAATTGAAAGAACAGTTTTGGGGTGAAAAATTCGGCATGTTGACCGATAAATTCGGTTTTAAATGGATGTTTAATTGTCCCAAAAAAGAAAGCGCCTAAGAAGAACAGCAGATTATGCGTTTCTCAATTGATTAATTCTGCATCCCCTGATCACGGGGTTGTTCAATCACAAAAGTAAATCGATGAGTCTAAAAGCATCTGTGTTCATTGCAGTAAGTCTTGATGGTTTTATTGCCAGAAAAGGCGGAGAACTAGATTGGTTAGATGCCGCAAATGCAGGAGTTAGTGCAGGTGAAGACTGTGGATACAAGGTTTTTTTTGAATCCATAGATGTTCTGATTATGGGCCGCAAAAGTTACGAAAAAATATTGTCATTTAACAACTGGCCTTACGGTAAAAAACCCGTCATTGTTTTAAGCAGCAAAAGCATTATTATTCCTCAGCATTTATTGAAAACGGTCTCATATTCTTCAGAAAGCCCGACAGAATTATGTGAGCGCTTAGCACATGAAGGAGCTAAGCGATTATATGTTGATGGCGGAATCACCATTCAGAGATTCATCACTGCTGGACTTATCAACGATTTTACCATTACGGTCATTCCAGTAATTATAGGCAGCGGTATTCCTTTGTTTGGATACTTAAAAAATGATGTTCCGCTTAAACACCTCGAAACCAAAAGCTATGATTTTGGCTTTGTTCAGTCAAGTTATGAGGTGCTGAAACAAACATGAAAATTGCTTTCAAGAATTTGCTCTTTCAAAACAAAGAGAATTTGTGGACTATCTTGATGATGCAAAAAGAGAGGAAACAAAAATCAAAAGAATGGAAAAGATCAAAACCCTGATTCTGGCAAAAATAGGACTAAATGATAAATACAGATAGTTTCATTCAACAGGCATGAATTCATGTTCAACCAGGTAATTACGTGCGCTTTCAACGTCCTGCTTAATTTGATTTTGCAAATCTTCCATCCCGGAAAATTTCTTTTCCGGCCTCAACTGGAAAAGCGGAATAACCTCAATATCCTTACCATAAATATCTTCTTTAAAATCAAAAAGCCAAGTTTCAACAGTAACAGCATTTTCGCCGAATGTAGGTCGTTTACCCACATTAGTAACGCCAAAATAAGTTTTATCTGCTAATTTTATTTTGCTGACATAGACGCCGTTCGGCAAAGCTAAGGTGATTCCGGGCTGGATGTTTGCAGTAGGAAATCCAAGTTTCTGTCCTCGCTGTTCACCGTAAACTACCTCTCCGTAAATACTGAAGTCCCGACCAAGATAAGACGGTATTTCTACAAAACGATATTCCTGTATCAACTCCCTTATCAGAGTACTGCTTACTGTTTGACCTTTCTCTTGCACAGGAGCAACTTCTTCCAGTGAAAAGTTGTATTTTTGGCTGAGAGTTTCCAACAGGATGAAGTCGCCTGCACGGTATTTTCCAAAACGGAAATCGTAACCTATGACAAGTTTCGCTAAAGCAA
>Ga0209658_1002090_pt1 | contig 11048 bp, 10 predicted proteins | sample SaaInlV_150m_DNA_6_FD_184656 | JGI IMG/M metagenome (GOLD analysis project Ga0209658, IMG submission 184656) | Marine microbial communities from expanding oxygen minimum zones in the Saanich Inlet - SI037_S4LV_150m_DNA (SPAdes) (version 2) | ecosystem: Environmental > Aquatic > Marine >...
ACCCTTCAAAATAATATTGAACGTGATTCTTTAAAAATTCAAGATTTTTCTATACAACCTTCGTTTTCATTAATATTATTTGTAGACCGAAATATGCCTTCTATTAAAAAATTCTTAGATGAACAAATTTATAAAAATTTTGAATTTGTTTTAATTTCTTCTCAAGAAAATTATATTGATTCATTCATTTCTCAAAATAATCTTATAAATTTTCAAAAATTAGTAGTGGATAATCCAAAGATTAATGATATTACATCTATTTCAGAATATGATTTTTTTGTATTTCTAAATGATGATTCTAAATTACAATCTGATTTTCTTTTTAATATAGTTCATCATATTAATCAAAATAATCCTGTTACTGATGTATATTATTTTGATGAAGATTTTCTTGATAAAAACAAAAAAAGATTTAATCCATTTTTTAAACCTGATTGGAATGCATATCTTTTACGAAGCTACAATTACATAGGAAATTGTTTTGTCATTAATAAAGAACTTTTAGTAAAACTAAATGATTTTTCACTTTCTGAAAAGAATTTTCATTATGATTTGATTCTTCATTGTGCTGAAAATACTGATAAATTTACTCATATTTCCATTCCTAGTTTTTCCACATCTAAAACACAAAAAATGGATCAATCTAAAATTCTTGAAAATCATATTACACGTCAAGGATTAAATGCAAAAATAAAATACTATGATAATTCAAATTCATATCGTGTTAATTATTTATTAGAACATGAACCTAAAGTCAGCATATTAATTCCAACAAAAAATAACAAATCCATTTTAAAACGATGCATTGACAGTCTCAAAAATAATACAAATTATGAGAATTTTGAAATTATTATAATTGATAATAATTCTGATGACAAAGAGACTTTGGAGTATTATGACTCTCTAGATTGTAAAATTATTTCTTATGCTGAACCTTTTAATTTTTCTAAAATGAATAATTTGGGATATACAAAATCACACGGAGATTATATTTTATGTTTAAATGATGATACAAAGGCACTTGATCCTGATTGGTTAACTGAAATGGTTAGCATTTGTCAGCAAAACGATGTCGGTATAGTAGGTGCAAAATTACTTCATTCAAATGGTACTATTCAACATGCAGGTGCCGTATTTTTAAAATCAGGTTCAGGATTTCATGTATTTGAAAATATTTTAGAAAAAGATACCGGATTTTTTAATATGCATAATATGATTAGAAATTTTTCTGCAGTAACTGGTGCCTGCTTATTAATAAAAAATACTATTTTTGAAAAAATCAATGGATATGATGATGATTTTGATTTATTTTATGGGGATGCTGATCTATGTTTGAAAACATTGAAAGCAGGATTTCATGTTGTTTATACTCCATATGCAAGATTACTTCATGAAGGCTCTACTACAATTAAAAAAAACTCTGAATCTTTTTTTGCAATAGAAAATCACTTACATTTTATAAAAAAATGGTCTTATCTAAAACATGGTGATCCATTTTATAATTTTAATCTTGGATGGAATTACACTATTGAAAAATTGCATTAAATATGCAGTACATAATATATCCTAGGCATATTCTTTGAAAACATGACTAGTATTCGTGAGGAGATGTGGAAAACTAAGGGTATATTATTTAATTTTGCAATTACTGATTTAAAAATTCGTTACAAAAATTCTGTACTTGGAGTTTTGTGGAGTATACTTGAACCGTTACTTATGTTAGCAGTGTTATTCTTTGTTTTTTCTTCAATGTTCAAATTTGAAATTGAAAATTTTCCAATATACTTGCTTTCAGGAATTATTACCTATAATTTTTTTAAAAATGGAACAACTATTGCATTATCTAGTCTTTCTAATCGTAGTTCTTTAATCACTCAAATTTATTTTCCAAGATCTATTCCTGCAATTAGTTCAACTTTTACTGCTTCCATAATGTTAATCGTAGAATTAGCTGTGTTGGGGGCTTTTATGGTTTATTTTCAATTTACTCCATCACTTACAATACTTTACTTAATTCCCATCTATGTGCTAGCTTTTGTATTGGTATTGGGAATTGCTTTAGGACTATCTGTTCTTAATGTAAAATTTAGAGATATTGAATTTATTTGGGGAATAGTATTACATGCTGGATTCTTTTTGACTCCTATTTTTTATCAATTTAAAATGTTACCTGAAGAAATACAAAATATTTTACAACTAAGTCCTGTAGTTCAGATTGTAGAAATGGTTCATCACGTTACATTGTATGGAACTTTACCTTCTTTGAATTCTGTTCTTTATTCTGTTGGTTCTATTTTTGCTATTTTGGGAATCGGATATTTAATTTTTAGAAAATATCAGGCAAGAATTGTTGAGGAATTGTAAATGTCAGAAAATTCAATTAGTGTAAAAAATGTTTCAAAAAAATTCCGATTGTATCATGAAAAGCGTACCACTCTCTATGAATCTATAACTGGAAGTGTTAATCGAAAACCTCACTATGAAACATTACAAGTATTAGATGATGTATCATTTAATGTAAAAAAAGGTGAATCATTTGGTATTGTTGGGCGTAATGGTAGTGGAAAAACTACTTTGTTACGAATATTATCTCACATTTATCAACCAGATAGTGGATCTGTAGAAACTATCGGCACTGTAGTTCCAGTTCTTGCATTGGGGTTGGGATTTCATCCTGATTTAACTGCAATTACAAATATTTACCAAAGCAGTATTTTATTAGGAATTAGTAAAAAGCAAATTGCAGAACGAGTAGATGATATAATACAATTTGCAGAATTGGAAAAATTTGCTGATACAAAATTAAAAAATTTTTCATCTGGAATGCAAATGAGACTTGCTTTTGCAACTGCAGTACAAGTTGATCCAGCTGTTCTATTACTTGATGAGGTAATTGCTGTTGGTGATCTAAATTTCCAAAAAAAATGTCTTGATGTAATGTTGGATTTTAAAAAACGTGGAAAATCTATTGTTTTAGTTAGTCATAGTCCTGGTGATATTGAACAATTATGTGATAGAGCTATGTTTTTGAAAGAAGGCTTCATTGATACTATTGGTAAACCTGCTGAAGTATTAGATTCTTATAAAAATTATATGCGTAGCTTACAAAATTAATTCTTGATTCTCTAAAATGACTCTTTTTGAGTATTATTAAAAATAAAACATATTTATCATATTTCTAAATAGATTATTTGTGACGTTTACTTTTAAAAAATTAAATATTCCTGAAGTTATTCTTGTAGAAAAACAATCTTTTTCTGATCATAGAGGTTTTTTTCTAGAAAATTTTAAAACATCTTCATTTGTTTCTGGTGGGATAAATACAAAATTTGTACAAGATAATTTTTCTCATTCATTGCATGGTGTTTTACGAGGATTACATTATCAGAAAAATCCAAAAGCACAAGCAAAATTTGTTACTGCATTAAGAGGAGAGATTTTTGATGTTGCAGTAGACATTAGAAAAAATTCCCCCACATATGGACAATGGGTGGGCGAAATTCTTTCAGATGAAAATCATAAATCCCTTTACATTCCAGAAGGATTTGCACATGGTTTTTGTGTACTAAGTAAAGAAGCAGATGTATTTTACAAAGTTAACAATGAATATTCTCCAGAAAATGAGCAAGGAATTATTTGGAATGATCCTCAAATTAATGTACAATGGCCAATTGATACACCTATTTTACACAAAAAAGATTCAGCATTACCTCTATTACAAGATACTGATATTGATTTTATTTACACTAGAGATAAATAAGAAATTTAAAAATTCTAAACATGAATGTTTTAGTTTGTGGTGGTGCTGGTTTTATTGGAAGTGAATTTATCCGAAATCATTTAAAAAATAACTCTGATTCAAAACTCACAAATTTGGATATCTTAACAATTGGATCCAACTTACAAAATCTAAAAAATATAGAAAATAATCCAAATTACTCATTTATCAAAGAGAATATTACTAACGAGTCTATCATTGATGGAATAGTTAAAGACGTAGATGTAATTGTAAATTTTGCAGCAGAATCACATGTTGATAGAAGTATTTCAAATCCAAAACCCTTCCTTGAAACAAACATCATGGGAACATATTCAATTTTAGAGGCAGTAAGAAAATATGACAAAAAATTCATTCATGTCTCCACTGATGAGATTTATGGAGATGCATATGGACAAGACTCTTTTGATGAGGAATCCCAAATTAATCCAAGCAATCCATATGCTGCAACAAAAGCTGCTGCTGACAATTTGGTAGCATCATATCACAGAACCTATGGAATTAACTGCATCATTACAAGATGCACTAATAATTTTGGTCCATTTCAATTCCCTGAAAAACTAATCCCAAAGACAATAATTCGTAGCATCAAAAATCTCAAAGTCCCCTTGTATGGTGATGGAACACAAATTCGAAGCTGGATTTTTGTAAATGATCATGTAAATGCCATAGAATCTCTAATTTCAAAAGGAAAAGCAGGTCAAGTGTATAACATTACAGCATATGAGGAAATCACAAACAAAACTATTGTAGAAAAAATACTTGATATTTTGGAAAAACCTCATTCCATGATAGAATATGTTGGGGATAGGCCTGGACATGATAAGAGGTACTCCATTGATTGCACAAAAATTGAAAATCAAACCGGATGGCGACCTCAGTATAATTTTGATGATGCATTAAAACAAATTGTAACTTGGTATTTGAAAAATCAATCCTGGTGGGAACCATTAATTGATGATGACACATTACATCCTCAACCTTGGACTATTAACTTAAAATGAAATTTCTAGTCACTGGTTCTGCTGGACTGATAGGTTCACAAATAGTAACAGATCTGGTACAACAAAATCATACAGTTTATTCTTGTTATCATAATACAAAACCTCTTCAAGGGATTTCAATATTGCTTGATCTTTCAGATGAACATCAAATCATACAAACTTTACAAGAAATAAAACCTGATAGAATAATTCATCTGGCTGCAATGACTGGTGTTGATTTGTGTGAAACAGAGAAAGAACTGGCAACTTTAATTAACACAAAAGCCACTGAAACTCTTGCAAAGCAAGCAGCAAAACAAAATATCTTTTTTCTTTATGTCTCAACTGATTATATCTTTAATGGAATTAATGGAATGAAAAAAGAATATGATTCATCCAATCCTTTGGGATTTTATGGTAAATCAAAACTAGAAGGTGAACTTGCATTAAAAAAATTGACATCAAGCTGGTGTATTGCAAGAACAAGTACTCCATTTGGAATTCATCCTACAAAGAAAAGTTTTCCATTATGGGTAAAAGAAAATTTGGAGATGAAAAAAGAAATTTCAGTATTAATAGATCAATTTACATCTCCCACATATGTCCCAAATTTATCTAAAATGTTAATTGAAATTGCAACTAGACAAATAAATGGAATAATTCATGTCTCTGGTGCAACAAGAATATCTAGATATGCTTTGGCAGAGATGATTGCAGGAAAATTTCATCTTAACAAAAATCTCTTAATTCCTACAAAAATTGATAATATGAATTGGAAAGCACAAAGACCAAAAGATTCCTCCCTAGATGTTTCACTTGCTACTAAAAGTCTCAATGAACGACCACAAAAAATTGAACAAAGTATTGAATTATTTGTTAACGAATTAAATTCTATTTGACAACTTTAATTTTTTGTTTTCTAAAATAAATAATTGATGAAACAAAAATGATTCCAATAGATAAAAATTCAAATATTATCCAGTCCATTTCACTAAAAGTAAAATTTTGTTGTACAAATGGAACAAATATTGGAAACTCAGTTACACCTCCTAAAAATATATCAAATGACATGTGAGAAAAAATTGCAGCAATTGATATGCCAATTAATCTTAAATCCTTTTTACCAAATAGAATAATCGTTACTACTATTATGATAATCCCAAATGTTACTGAATGAGCCATCCTTGGAATCATTTCAACTCCTAAAAATTGTATCAAATGATCAAAATCTAAAATTATTGGAAATAATCCTGAAATGATAGCATATCTGAAACTAAAGCTTGCAATGCCTGCTACAATCCCCCACATGATATGTCCTATAATGTGCTCAGGTGATACTCCACTAACTTCAAGTGGATTTCCTACAAGAAATGCATCAGGTAAAATCAAACCTAGCAAAGAAAATCCAAATGCTACTCCTCCATAGATCAAACTAGTTTTTCCAATGAATTTGAGATTTGATACTATCTTCATTAATTCATAATACAATTTCTCATAATTCAACTCTATCTACAAATTTTATGCCTAGGATTTTTGTAATTATTTTATATCTGGATATATTAGATTTTTTAAAAATGAAGGGAATTATTTTGCATGGTGGACATGGAACCCGACTTCGACCTCTTACTCACACAGGACCAAAACAGCTTTTGCCTATTGCAAATAAAGCAATGTCTCAATATGCTTTAGAGGATCTAAAGACTGCTGGGGTAACTAAAATTGGAATAATTATTGGTGATGTGTACCCAGAAAAGGTAAAAGAGTATTATGGCGATGGCTCAAAATTTGGTGTTAACATCACATACATCTATCAGGATGCTCCAAAGGGAATATCTCATGCAATAGGACTGTGTAAAGATTTCATTGGGAGTGATAAATTTATTGTATATTTGGGGGATAATGTATTGAGAAAAAATCTCATAGATTACACTAATGACTTTGTAAACTCTGATTCTGATGCAATGATTTTATTGTGTGAAGTTGATGATCCTCAAAGATTTGGAGTTGCCACATTAGATAAGAATAATCCTGGTAAAATTAAATCCATTATTGAAAAACCAAAAGACCCTCCATCAAATCTAGCAGTTATTGGAATTTATTTTCTTACTCCCAAAATTTTTGATATCATTGATAATCTAAAACCATCATTAAGAGGAGAATTAGAAATTACTGATGCATTACAAATGTTACTCTCTGATGGAATGGTAAACTATGATACGGTAACTGGCTGGTGGAAAGATACTGGAACACCTGAGGATATAATTCACGCAAATAAACTAGTTCTTGATTCTATTGGAACTGAAAATCAATTTCTTATTGATAGTGATGTAACAATTCAAGACAGTGTAATTATTGGGAGTGATACTACAATTTCTGAGGACTCTTTAACTACTGGTCCTGTAATTATTGGAAAAAATTGTTCCATTGGACCTGGAGTGAGAATTGGAAAATATGTTTCCATTGGGGATAACTGTGTTTTACAAAACTGTACTATTGAAAATTCTATAATCATGTCTGATTGTATAATTAATTCCAAAGTGGATTTGTATTCTAGTATAATATCCCATGGTTCAGAAATTATAAATAATAATACTCCAAAGAAACATCAGTTTCTACTTGGTGAGCGTTCTCAACTAAAACTCTAAATCTTACTTTAACTAATACCTCTAGTATACTGAAGTATTAATAATTTTATGATGCATTTTTTTAAGACATTATATTATTTAATTATTCTAAATATTTCAGTTAATTTCTAGTATTGGTTGTGCCATTTGATGATATCATAATACTAACATGATAATCATGGCAGTATCCTGAATCAAAAATTACTCTATACCGTGATAATTCTTTATGTTATCTACATTGTACTTTATCAAAACTAATTATTTACATAATGGTGATATGTTGATAGAATTACATTGAAACTAGCATGTATTCCAGCATATAACGAAGAAAAATACATTGTTGACGTGATTAAAAAATCCCTTATTCATGTTGATCAGGTTATCGTGTGCGATGATGGTTCTACAGATGAAACTGCAAAACTTGCCAAATCTGCAGGAGCTATTGTAATTACTCAAAGTAATCAAGGATATGGTGCTGCTATTTCTACACTATTTGATTATGCTAGGAAAAATCATGCTGATATTATGATTACACTTGATGCTGATGGACAACACAATCCAGATCAAATCCCATTACTTGTAGATGCAATAACTTCACATAATGTTGATGTGGTAATTGGTTCAAGATTTCTCAATGATGATTCCACAACTGGTTATAGAAAAGCTGGAATCAAAATAATAACCTCTGCTGCTAATTTTGGTTCTGATTTTAAACTATCTGATTCTCAATCAGGATTTCGAGCATACTCTAAAGAATCAATTGGTGTGATACATCCAACTGAACAAGGAATGTCCGTATCTACTGAAATTTTACTAAAAATTTCAAACAAAGGATTATCTCTTGCTGAAGTTCCAATATCTATAACATATGGTGCAGATACCTCTGAGCATAATTCAATATCTCATGGAGTCTCAGTACTTATGAATACTCTAAAGTATGTCTCCATTAGACACCCTGTAAAATTTTATGGAATTCCAGGAGTTGTATTGTTTATTGCTGGAATTGTTTTGAGTGGTATATTTTTAGATGCATATTTGAATCAGCAAGTTATATTTTATGGCTCTTTACTTGGGGCAGTTGTATTATTTTTGCTTGGTGCTATACTATCTGTTACTGCAATTATTTTGTTTTCAATGGCTAATCTGATTCGAGATCGAAATTAGATCTTAATACATTTTAATTCATTATTGTATATCATATATTTATGCAAATTTTCATTACAGGTGGTGCTGGATTTATTGGAATTCATTTGTGTAAAAAATTACTTGAACAAAATCATGATGTAACTATTTTTGATAACTTTGAGAACTCTTCAAAAACTCATTTCATATCTATGTTCAAAGACTCTGTAACTGTAATTTCAGGTGATATTGCTAATTACTCTCTTCTTCATACCTCTATGAAAAATCATGACATTGTGATTCATCTGGCTGCTAAAATTAACATCCCTGATTCCATAATTAATCCTGAATCAACATTTGACACAAATGTAAAGGGAACTCAAAACGTATTAGATGCATTACTTTCAAATAATATTTCAAAAATTGTCTCTTTATCTTCAGCTGCTGTATACTCTGATAGTATATCTAAACTCACAGAATTTAGTAAAACTATTTCTTCATCTCCTTATGGTGCAAGTAAATTGGATATGGAGAAAAAAATCAATCACTTTACTGTACATCATAAAATTGACTCTACCATTTTGAGACTATTCAACGTGTATGGGGATGGACAGTCTATAGAATATGCTGGAGTAATTACACAATTCAAAGAAAAAATTAATAAAAATTTACCATTAATTATTTACGGTGATGGTCAAGCCATGCGGGATTTTATTTACATAGATGATGTGGTTACTGCAATAATTCTTGCTATGAATTCATCTGAATCCAATACATACAATATTGCAAGTGGTACTAGTACTAGTATTGTTGATTTGGCAAAAATTATGATTACTTTATCTGGAAAACCACTTGATATTATTTTCAAACCTGCACGGAGTGGTGATATTTTATCTAGTATATCTGATGTATCTTTGGCAAAAACTAGTTTAGAATTTATTCCAAAAATTTCTCTAATAGATGGATTAAAACAATCTTTGTTCAAATAATGAATTTAATATATTACAAAAAATATTCTAAATTGAAATGAAATTTCTCATTCTTGGTGTAATCCTTCTATCTGTATTTGTTATACCTACAGCGTTTGCTGAAACGCCATACATATTTGTCCAAATTGTTCATAAGGATTCAGATGGAAATCTTTTAGCATATTTGCAGTCAGATAGAGTAACTGATGCTAATTTAACCGAAATAAATGAAATGCTAGAACATGAATCTGAACGTGGAGTTGATCCTATTTATCAAAAAGATGGAAATGTTTTCCAAGTGATTACGCGTGAGAATACTTTACATTTTGATTCTTCGTTAATGTATGCAAGTACCAGCTTGCGAAATGCAGAAAATGATATAATTTTACGATTGCCTCATGATGGTCTTAGAGTATTACCTGATGATACAATCAAAGTGATTTGGATTTTTGCTAAATCTATTTAATTCTTGGAAGTAACATTCCTGCACCTATTGCAAAAAACACTATAACTGGAATGAATCTGTATGGTTGATTTGTTTGGTCTGTCATTCCTGCAAGTATTGGCCCACTAAGTAATACTCCTGTAATTAGTATGGATATGCTGTTTGCATGTTTGAATTTTTTTGATGATAAAAATAAACCAAAAATTAATGGAACTAAAAATAATATTGTTATGTAATCTAATCTCATCTGGAATGCAAATGATGCAAAACCTTCCCAGAATCTATCTATCTTAAATGATGTTAATTTTTCTGACTCTTGAGTTCCTAAAAATACTATTCCACCTATAACTAGTAAAATAACTATGATGCTGCTTAAGAATAATTTCTGATTTTTTGGAATCTCTGAGTTAAAAATAAAAAATATTGACATTGGTGCAAATATGCCGACTATCATTTTACAAAAAATTGATATTACGAAAAGAACAGGTGTTGCAAACCACATTTTTATCACTACATACAATGATAAAAGATAAAATAAAATCCAAAAGTTTGAATAAACTGCAGATGTATCAAATGATAAAAATATATTACTTTGAATAACTAATAGTAAGGAAACTAATCCTGCAAACTTATTTTTTGTAATTGCTTCAGTTACTAGATATGTTAATATCAATAATGATATACTTACAAGAAACGCAATTATTCTAAAGTCTCCAAGTACTTTTTCAGATATTAATAATAATGAATATTTTACATGTGGTTCTGCCAGTGAATAATTTTGATTTCCACTAATTGCATCCTCAACTGTAAATCTATTATCTCTGATTGATTCATTTAGTCTCCTCTCCATTGTGATAAAATCCTCAAATTCTTCATTTTTTTCAAATTCTGGAATTGTTGCAACTGTGTATATTGATAGTATGACTATGATTGTTAGAATGGTTACTTTTTTTGAAATCTGAAAAGACGCAATTTTTTTAAATGGTATGGAAATTTTTTTAGGGACTCTATTTTTTAAAACATATGTCACAAACACTATTCCATTAATCAAAATTAATACTCCTGCAAGTGGTCCAGTTTGATACGGATCCTCTTCATGTTGAGAAATTCCAAGTTTTTCCAAGTCAC
>Ga0209658_1002099_pt1 | contig 11023 bp, 5 predicted proteins | sample SaaInlV_150m_DNA_6_FD_184656 | JGI IMG/M metagenome (GOLD analysis project Ga0209658, IMG submission 184656) | Marine microbial communities from expanding oxygen minimum zones in the Saanich Inlet - SI037_S4LV_150m_DNA (SPAdes) (version 2) | ecosystem: Environmental > Aquatic > Marine >...
ATATCCATGATTACCTATATATTCTAATTCATCAAAGTTCACACTCATTGTCTTTAAAAAATCAGTAATACTCATAGCATCTTTGCATGTGTCATTAAGAAAAAAGTTAAGATTAAATTTTTGATTATTATTAATCGTCTTACCTTCTTTATATATTTCCACCATTTTGGATTGAAGTTCAACATTTTGGTCCTGTGACTGTTGTAATTTTTCCATCGTTTCATGCATTTGTTTATTTTGGTCAATCATAAGATTTTTGAATTCTTGATTTTGTCGTAGCAGTTCAATAACAATATTGGATGAAGTATTATCAGGATTCGTATTGTTTATATTATTTGAGTTATAATGAGAACATGAGTTATGATGACTGCATAATGAAGACATATGTTTATAACTTTTTCCACAAAGGCAATTAAATATTTGAGAGAGTTTGGAGTTTTCTGAGTTTTTTTCATTAGGATTTGTTAGGATTTTATGTTTTGCAGTGGAATTATGTCTAGTATAATCTTGTTTGTTATAGCATTTAAAGTCACAAATATTACAAAAGAATTTCGGGGAGTTTTTTGGAGTTTTTCTTGATATATCCATTTTTATATGTTTATTTGTTTTGTTATGTACTTCATATAGGGTTGTTGTTCTAAAAGATATATTACATGTATTACAATACAATTTTAATTTGGGAGGTGGTAAGGGTTCAATGCTGTTTAATGTTGCATTATATTCCTTAAAATATTCTTGTTCAAGCTTTTTTGCTGAATAATGGTCTTCACACTTACGAACGGATATACTTTCCATAATCCAATTATTCCATCCACCATGTTCACGTATATAATTATATAATTTACAATTATAGCTTATGCTTTTATTATTTATACAACTCTGCTTATGTGCATGCTTGCGTTGAATAAAATTGGTAGTGTGACCAATATACATGTCAGTTATAACCGGATTTACACAGTATATTTTGTAAAATATTGTATTTGAATAATCAATTTCAACTTTGGGCATCTTATAATATTATTATAAGATTATAACCAGAATCTTATAATATTATTATAAGATTCCTAAATCCTTTTACATGAAAGTATTAAAAAAAAGTGTGCAGTCATACCTAAATATTAATTACCGGTTTTACTGCATTATGCTTTGAATCGGTTTTTTGTGTTTTTCTGAAAAAAGAAATGGTTCAGATATTGAAAAATGGACATTTTTAAAAATGTCCATTTTTGGAAAGTGGTGCCATAAGTTTTTTGAAAAAATATAACAATAGAATAAATTAGAAATACAACTTAAAGATAAATATTGGAAATGACAACCAGGAAACTTTAAACAATGTAAAGACTAATAGATAATACCTGTAATGGCAGACGCAGTAATAGGTATAGGCGTAATACTCATACTTATTGCAGGTGTATGTCTTAGTTGTGGTTGTTGCACAGAGCCATGTAATGACACATTCATAGACCAAGACAATGAACTAGACGATATGCATACAAATAACGCAAATATATCTTCACCTATTCATATAGACAACTTAAATCACATTGAGGTATAAATGTCCAAAGGTGTATATAACTCAATAGCATAAGCAAAAACATCAAAAGGGTATATTTGGAAATATTAACCTATTGAAGTTTACGAAATAACCTGATTGACCCGATTAATCCAACCGTACTACAGTGAGGACATTTACAATATCCTTTATCGCCTCGCCATTTTTCTTCACAATGGGTGTGCATGAATATATTGCATTGTAAACATTGCTCAGCAGTTCCTGGTAAGAACTCGTCCCAGCATATAAGACACCTATCTATTTCATATGGTTGAATACTACTAGAATGATTATTTCCCATTATTATATTTTGTTTCTTACATATTATGCGAAATGTTTAAATCAATTTTTGAAAGCTGATTCATTATATTATATAGGATGGGATATATCTATACAACATCCGCAAACATATGTAGGTGTTGTAATGAAAAGACAAAAACAGCAAAGGGTTTTTGTTTGGAAAAATGAAAGTATTTTATAATAAATAATTAATGAATTATTATAAAATGTAGGTTTACTGCATAATGCATTGAGTTTTGCTCGGTATGGGATTTGAACCAATGCACTTACATACCAGGTGTAATAGATTCCAACAGAATCGCTTAAGTCTGGCTCATTAGAGCACTCGGCCAACCGCGCTTTTTTAAACATAGTTTAACGACATATTCGGGTCGTAGATGCTCAAAAGCGGGCTCGAACCGCTGACCTTCGGCTTGCTTATAATTTATCATAAGACCGATGCTCTAACCAAACTGAGCTATGAGAGCAAAATAGTTTAACGACATATTCGGGTCGGTATTAAGCCCCTATTCCTCGCTTAATACAGTGGAACACATTTTTGTAATTTAATCTTGTTTTGTTCCTCCATTTCCTTTTGTGGGGTCTTTCTGGGGCATCCACTATTCCCCCACCCGATGAGTGGGTCGAACACTCGTCCACACGCTTAAAATGCGTGCACTCTACCAACTGAGCTAACCGGGTATATTATATACACAGTATTGTTTATATCCAATTATAAAAGTATTTAGCAATCAGTGTTACGGGTAAATCATAGTTATAATAGGTAAACATATGATTATAATGGTCAATATTTATAAGTCGGTATAATGAATAAATATATATATAAAAATATTATATATAATGGCAGAATCTGCCGTAAATCAAGTGGTATTTAATCCATCAATTGCGTATATAAGAAGAGATGATTTAGCTACATTAATAAATAGTTTTGATGAAGTGAGCTCATTGAAAGAAATATACAATATGTGGTATAATAATACTCAGATAACCGGTGGAACCGATTGTTGGATATATTATGCATACTCTAATATTTTTAATGAAGTACTGTATATTACTCGTAAAATACAATTTTTGTCAAATAATGATGGTACGTATGAATGGATAGACCAAACTACAACATCAACAAATGCAGTATCAGTAACAAGTAATGGTTTAAGTGTAGCAGATTTAACAGAATACACTAGTTTTTATACTGGGTTGGAACCTTTTAAAATAAATATGTCATCTACTTCAATGAATATAATAAAGACCTTATTAAATAAGTCAGGATATTCACTGTATAATTATATAAAAATTTTTAATATATGGTATAATGAAAAAAATGCTTTTGATATGGATTATGATAACACAATAAGAGTAATAGATGTATGGGTATATGTGTTAACTGATGAAACTGCTATGGAAGATATATTAGAAAAACATGCAACACCAATCAACCCGATTACTCAATTTGATGAAAACCAAATAACACTGGAAATGTTAAAACCATATCTGTTGGAAGGTGGAAACGTACAACCTATTTTTGAAACTAGAAAAATGACATATACCGTAGATAAAAATAATGCAAGCTATACATGGACTGTGTATACGAACGAAATTGTAGAATCGTCAATAAATGATACCGGATATTCAACCTTTTCATCTGTAGATAAATATAAATTATCATATTTTTATTTAGATAGTTATACGCTTCTACGAGATTCATCAAAAACAGCATTAAAAGGTCTATTTACAGATTATCATAATAGTACACAAAAATTAAAAAAAGTAAATGAGGTATGGTATAATTTGATGGATATAAATTCAACTGTTGCAAATGATAATGAGGGTCCGTTAATTACCATTTTAGGTGATAATCCAGTGAGTATAATCCAAAATAGCGTAGACTCTTATAGGGAAATCGGAGTAGTAGCAATAGATAATACAGATAGTGATGTAACAGAACAAGTAACTGCAACTTATACAAATAACGCGACAAATACAACAGAGAGTAGTATAGATATATCAAATGTAGGAGAGTATACCGTAACATATACGGTTCAAGATGGTGCAGGTAATATAAGTATCGGTACACGAGATGTAAATATAATAGCTGATACAGTTGGACCAGTATTGACAATATTTGGTGATAATCCAACACAAATATTGATAGATAGTATAGATACATATACCGATGCTGGTGCAGTAGCCATTGATTATCATTCTGGTGATATAACAGACCAAATTGTAATAACAAATATAGATACAGTAGATATAACAACCATAGGAGCATATACAATAACATATACAGTTCAAGATGGTGCCGGTAATAGTGTAACTGCATATAGAATAGTTAATGTAGCGGACAAACTAGATTTAGTACCACCAGTAATAACATTAAATGGTAATAGAACAAAGTATGTAGTCGGTAATAGTGTGGCATCATATACAGATACTGAAGGAGCAACTGCGACCGATAATAAAGATGCGTCTGTAACTGTAACAACAACTGGAACCGTAGACATGACAGTACCGGGTACATATGAATTAACATATACAGCTCAAGATAGTGCTGGAAATACAACTACCGCAATTAGAACAATATATGTAATAGAAGAAGCTGATTCAGTTCCACCGACAATAACATTAAATGGTAATAGTACTATAGAATTAGCCATTAATGGTACATATAGTGATCAAGGTGCAACCGCAACCGATAATAAAGATGAGTCTGTAACTGTAACAGTATCGGGTGATACTGTAGATACGTCAACAGTGGGAACATATACAATAACCTATGTCGCAACCGATAATGCTGGTAATATAAGTGTAAGGAATAGAATAGTAAATGTAGTTTTAACGGGGGAATATTTTATGAAATTTATGCCCACCATTACATCTGAATCTGTAGTTGGGGATTATAAAATAACACCGGCAGTGAGTACGAGTAATGGAATAAGTCACGGTCTTTTAAAATTTAGATTTTATGGTATTGATGGTAATATAACTCTTTTTAGGTTGCAAGATATTTATTATTACCAATCTGGCCTATCTGGTGATTCTGTAATAAGCATAGATCTTTACTTTTATACAGGAATAACCAGTCAAGATGGAGTAGATTCGCGAATATATAATATATCTCCAGGTATTCATGAATACCAACTTGAGTGGAATGGTAGTACTCAAAGTCATTATCTAGACCGAGAAACGAATCCCACTGCAGTCCTTACCTCAACTCGTAATCTATCAAACGTCGGAGGAATATTTTTTTGGCAACACCATAGTTGGGCTGGAGAGAGTCATTATGGTAATTTGTTTATTACAAATGAAGATAATGGTGAAAGTGAAACAATTAATTTTCAGGATTATTCAAGTGGGTCGGGACAAACAGATTTGCAATTCCTTTCTAATAAAGGAATAATGATTGAAGGAACAGGATCATCATATCTTGAAATGGCATTAATCGATGTTGAACCGTCAGGTTCAACATCTACAGAATCATCTACATATACACCTACAGTAACAGATGGTTATTTATATGGATCTAATTCACTAACAGTTCAAGGTGTTAATATTATAACTTCATCAACTATTGGACCGATCTGGGGATGGGCAACACGCATCGGTAATTCAATGGGTAATAATGCTTATGTTCACGCCGGCGGACCAATTTATAAAAACCCAAGATTATCAGCAGCTTGGCAATATGTTTGTTTTCACCGAGACGATAACTATATTAAATTTACATATTTCAATATTGTGGATGGTCAATATCTTAATTATAAAGGGGCTTACATAGCTGATGTATTCAGTACTACTACAAATTTAGATGATTATATTTCAGCCTTTGATTTTGAGAATAGTATTTATTTTAATAATGATAGTCTAGCTGATCCCGAGATATTCTCTACAGGTAATGTTTATACATTAACAGCATTAGAATTAGGAACACTACTATTCGTACCAGGTATAGTAATCATGCCAGTGTTAACTCTAGATGGTGATAATCCTTATTTTATAGTAAAAGACAGTGTAACTTCATATACAGATCCAGGTTGTCAGGCATCTGGTGGTGAAACAATCACTCAATTTGGGGATGTAAATATAAATGTAGTTGGAGAATATAAAAGAACTTATACTGCAACCGATAGTCAAGGTAATAGTACTACAATAATAAGAAAAGTATATGTAATAGAGAATCCAAGTCCATTAATAACAATAACAGGTTCAAATCCGGTAGAAATAATACTAGGTTCAACATATGTAGATGAAGGTGCAACCGCATCCGTTAATGAAGATGGAACAGTGAGTGTAGTATCAAGTGGTGATATAATAAATGAAAATAGCGAAGAAGGTGAATATACAGTAACCTATACAGCGACAGATAATGCAGGTAATGTTAGTACAGCAACTAGAACCGTAATAGTAGTAGGTGTAGTATATTCATATTCTTGTTTTTACATATCAACAAACGTATCAGTGGTAGATGATAATGGAAATAAATTTGTGTTTAATGGTGATACAACTTATAATGCAAATAAAAAATATGGATTAGGTACAGGAACATATACAATAAAGAATATTCCACCCGAACATCCAATGGCAATATTAAATAACGGAAAAGAACATTTGATAAGATATACCGGCGATGACGCAAATAAATCAAGTAAATCGGTAACATCAACGACTGCTGATGGAACATATGATTTTTATCATGGAGATATCACAGTAACAGTAATAGGTAATTTTAGTACATTAAGTATATATTGCTATAATCATGGTTATATGGGCGGTGAGAAATTATTGATATATAAACAAACGTGTCAAGTAGGTCTTCCCAAAGATTTAAATATTAAGTATACATTAGGTCTTTATAAGAGTTCAACTGCAGTAGTATCTGGTACCAAATATATGTTTAACGGGCATACCACTTATAATTCAAAGTATCAATATGGATTAGCAACTGGAACATATATAATAAAGAACATTCCAGAAGAACATCCAATGGCAATATTAAATGCAGGAAAAACATTACAGATATTATATTCCGGTGATAGTACAAAAAAAATTAGTAAATCGGTAACTTCAACGACTGCTAATGGAACTTATGATTTTTATCATGGAGATATAACAATAATGGTAAATAGTGATTTTGATAAAGTAAGCATATATTGTTATAATCATGGTTATATGGGTGGTGAAAATCTATTAGTATATTCAGCCAATTGTAAAATAGCAGTCCCCTTAATTGATAATAGTTCTTTATCGTTAAGTGAAACAACGATAACAACATTAGATGTTGGTATAAAAATATATGGTAGAAAAAAAGGGTATGATGAAGATGGAACTAGTATAACGAGTGGTGATATATATAATAAATTAGATGTTAATTATAATAAGAATACACGACAATGGAATACAATAATAAATACGGAAACATTGACAAAGTTGAGTAGTGGTATAGAAGATGGGTTATCTTCAAATAATTATTTTCAAATTTATCATAATATAGATTATAATCTTGTACAAAGAATTGTACAAATAAAAGAAAAATATAATGAAACTTATGGTGAAGAAATTGGTATAGTTAAGTTTTATGAGAGTGATTTAATAGATAATGCACATATATTAGATTGTTATATGAAATTTTATTTGTTATCAAATCCAATATCTGAATTATACACATCACTTGAATATGATAGAGTAATAAATAGTTGGAAAGTTAAGAAGGCGAATGAAGTATATAATAGTGGAAAAACAACAGGTGTAAAGTATAGTGTATTTAGGTTAACTCATTTAAATAATAAAGGAGATGATTTGAAAGAAAAATACAATATAGTATATCCTCTACATTCAATAATACAAATATATAAATTATGGTATGATTCATCAAGTACGGGAAATGAAATCGTGGAAGGATTAATGTTTTATTCATATAAAGAAAAAGATGATGTATTCGTAAAAACACAATTTGCAACAGTAAATATACTTTATACGGTGATGACAGATACATTTGCAGTAATGAGTGAAACCCCCATAATTCGGGCATATAATTATATTGGTGAAGATTTATAATGCGATAAATACTAAAATTATATATAAAAATATTATATATAATAAATGTCAACATATCCAACAGATTATCCTATTACAAGTCATATAACAGATAGTCTTCAATTATATGAAGGAACACGAACTGACGGTGGCTATTATAGAATAAAAGCAAATGCAAATTTTAATAGTTCTGGCGGAATGTCCTATCGTTATTTATTAGATGGCACTATTAATCATAGACTATTACATGTGATCGGTACAGCCAATCACACAAATTATACTAATAATCTATTAAAATTATGGTTTGAAATACCGGATAGTATAGTGTTAAGTAATTTTAGAATGTATGGAAATCATGCAGCAGAAGAATTTACTTTAAAGACAGCATCTAGTTTAGATGATGAAAGTGGAACCGTATTAATGAACGTAACAAATGGTGCATCTTCATCTGCTGATATGTGGAGTGATAATTATTCATTAATTAATGTATCATCAAGATTTTTTTTTTTAAATATAACAGAATGGAATTCAAAACAATATTTTCAATTAAGAGAAGTTCAGTTTGTCGGTGGTGGTCCTTCTGTTCCTGTACCAATTGCATTACCATCAATAAGTCTATTAGGTGATAACCCTTATTATATAGATAGAGGAATTGCATATGCAGAATCCGGATATATAGCAGAAAGTACAACTTATGGTGACATAACAAATGATGTGAGTATTACAAATAATATAGATAGTTCAACAGTTGGTACATATGAAGTAATATATTCGGTAACAGATGGTGATGGAAATCGTAAGTCAGTTACTAGAACAGTAATAGTAGAGCAAGCCGGTTTTACTGAATTGGAAACATATACACTAGGAATATATTTCACAGTAGATAATGGAATGCCAATAATGATATCAAACACATATATAAAATCAAATTTTGGCGTAGCATATACATCAAATAATGCAGGTCGTAGTGTAGTTGGTATTCATAGAATTTGGGTAGAAAAAGGAACAGGTTCATCCGGTCTAATATATACATCACCTATAATAGAATTATGGGTATTTTATTCGCATAAGGCAGATAGTAGCGAAGAAATTAGTTATGAGTCACGAAAAATGAATTATGATTTACAATTAAATGAGTGGACATATACAAGTGAAACCACCACAGGTACAATTCGTTCAACCGGATTAACAACAAGTCAGGATATAAATTTAAAATCAATATACTCAAATATGCCTCAAGTACCAATGTTTTCAAAGTATCAAGCAAAAAAATTATCATCACTCGTACAATTAAAAGAAGAGTGTATAACTGATGTTACTATAGGGGGGTTAACATATAATGCTGATAATATAATAATTTTAGAATTATGGTATGATATGAGTACAAGTATATTAGAATATGTAGATTGTATAGGACATATAGAAATAATTTTAGATAGTGATGAATCAATAGAATATAAAACATTATATTTAAGTTATAATAATGATACTAAGCTATGGGTTATTCCTTCGAATAGAGATATGATAAATAGTACACTACCAGATAATAAAATAACTGAAATAGAAAAAGTATATCCAGACCCAGATAGAGTTAGTCAAGATTATGTTGCGAATCCTATTTATAATGATACTTTTATATCTTTTTATACAAAACCAATAGGTGTAAGTATTCATAATGAAGGAATAAGATATCTAGATAATAGCTTTCAGACTACAGCAATGCCGCCGACAGGAACAATAATAATGTATGCATGTGAAGATACACCATCAGGATGGATTGATTGTGACGGTTCATTAATCAGTAAAGATGAAGCAGAAATGATAGATTTATTTAATATAATTGGTTACACATATGGAGGTAATGGTCAAACTAGTTTTCGTATACCAGATTTAAATGGGCGATTTCCAATGGGTAGTGATAGTACTTTAGCAACGAATGATATGTATTGGGATCCAGACAAAAAGCAAGGAGGTAATGATATAATACAACCATCACAATTTGTTCATCAACATAATGCAACACCAAATGGTCTTGGATATATAACCGACCAGAATATAGAGTATAATTATAATACTGCTTATGGAAATGGTAGTTGGCGGTATAATCCGAGTGGCATGTATAGAGGAACAGTAAATGTAACAGAATATAATACTGATACTGTAAATAGTAGTCAATCATATTATCCTCAATATACAAAAGTACGTTTCTTAATAAAAATTTAATATGTATAATTTAACTAATTAAAATATACATAAAATTATATAATGTCAGGTGTAAGAGTAACAAAACAGTATATAGAATTTAAAGATAATACAAAACTAACGGGAATATTTCCAAAAATAGGTACAATAATTTTATGGCCAGGTGATATAAATAATATACCAGATGGATATTTGTTATGTGATGGTAGAATGATAGATAAAGAAGAAACTATAAGTGAAAATAGTAATGAAAAAAAATATGATAAATTATTTGAGAAATTAGGTTATAAATATGGTAATGATAGTAATGATGAAAATAAATTTAAATTACCAGATATGTGTGAAAGGTTTCCATTAGGTTCAAGTGCAAACAATTTTATTAATGAGAATGCAAGTAATATAATAGGAGGTGTAAAACAGTTAGAAAATAATCATTTTAAACATAGACATTCTATAAAGACGAGTAATCTATTTAACGATATTACTAACACACCAGCTGATAATGACGATTCATTTACACAATATGAGGAAGATGTGAATGAGAACAAGAGTAGTATGTCAGTAAAGCATCCGGGTGGTATTAATGATGACTTTTTCCCAAAATTTAATGTGATAAAGTTTATTATAAAATATAAAATAATTTAAAATTTACCATATAACCAACCAGTTATAATATATTTATTATCACTAATAGGCATAGCACCAGTATGGGGATATGTCCATGTAGAAGGAAAAAATAATAATGAACCAGCTTTAGGGGTTATTTTATGGTTATTCCATAAAATAGTTTCACCACCTTCAGTTACATCATTGAGATAGAATAAATATACAAGAACACGACAATACATAGAATTATTTTCATAAATACAAGAAAAATCATGATGATATTTATAAAAACCAGTATTTTTAGTATACATTTGCATTAAAAATCCAGTA